>BNJV01002131.1_pt1 | contig 94951 bp, 172 predicted proteins | sample 8540591 | NCBI WGS metagenome assembly BNJV01 (sample SAMD00202457, study PRJDB9452) | human saliva metagenome | host: Homo sapiens | reverse complement strand
TACTTGAAACTCCTGAATGGAGATTTCCGTTAGAAAAAAATTAAGAAAAATTTTGAGGTGAAACTTTGAAAAATAGCAGTATGGCAGGCACTCCCATAGATACAAATATGGGAGCTGTTCTTCTTGAAAAATGGGTTTTCTGAAGATGAAATAATAAAAATACCAGTATCTGAAAAATCCTGTAAAACAGACAATATTTCAGACTTCAGAAACAGAGTACAAGGAAAAAAATAATAAACAGTCACATAGATAACATAAAAAAATGAAGATTGCAATGTACTTTTTGTATACTGCAATTCATTAAGTGGAGCAGTGGATTTTGAAAAAAACTGGGAAAGAAAAAAATAATATAAAAATAGTCACCCAATGCAGATTTATAGGGAAATAGCAAGTAAATATGAAAAGATAGTTGTATTTGCCGCAAATGCACAGGGTCTTGCTGGGATAGAAAAATGCCATGTTTAAAGGGTAATAGCGAAATTAACATTACAGGTATGACGTTTCTTGAAATAGTGAAGGAAATAGAAAAGGGCACTTTTGCCTGAGGTAATTGCAGAGAAAATTTCATTTTGACAAACTGATGGAATATCTTAAAGAACTCTAGGGAAATGAGGTGATTCTTCTTGATGTACGCATTTTCCCTATATTGAAAAATGAAATTAGGAAAAGATCTGATATGGAAGTGATAAAATCCTTCGCAGGAAATGTTGGAAAAAAATAAAGTAGAAGTCATAAAAGAAATAGGAAAAATATTCATCAGACAGCAGTCAGAATATCAGGAGTTTGTAACGGTCTGACATATTATTAATATGAGGAGGAAACGGTATGGGATTCAGAAAGGATTTTTCTATGGGTGGAGCTACAGCCGCTAATCAGCTTGAAGGAGCATACAATGAAGATGGAAGAGGACTTGCAAATGTTGACTTTATCTCCAGTGGGAGAAGCAAGGACTATCAGTAATTACAGGTGAAAGAAAAATGCTTGATTTTGAAGAAGGATATTTTTATCCTGCAAAGGGAGCGATAGACTTTTTATCACAGATATAAGGAAGATATTGCACTGTTTGCAGAAATGGGCTTTAAAACCTATAGAATGTCCATCGCATGGACAAGGATATTTCCTAAAGGAGATGAAGAAACACCAAATGAAAAAGGACTTTGCAGTTTTATGAAAATGTCTTTAAGGAATGCCGTAAATATGGGAATAGAAACCTCTGGTAACAATAACTCACTTTGATTTTCCGATACATCTCATAAAGGAATATGGTGGCTGGAGAAACCGTAAAATAATTGATTTTTATAAAGAAGTTATGTGAAGTGATATTCAGAAGATATAAAGGGCTTGTAAAATACTGGCTCACATTCAATGAAATAAACATTCTTCTGCATGCTCCATTTATGGGTGCAGGAATTGTCTTTTGAAGAAGGGTGAGGACAGAAAGCAGGTTTCTATATACTGCGGCACATAATGAACTTGTGGCAAGTGCATGGGCTACAAAAATCGCTCACGAAATTGATCCTGAAAAATAAAATAGGGTGTATGCTTGCGGCAGGAAAATTCTATCCTCCGCTGCAAAGCCGGAAGATGTATGGACTGCGTTGGAAAAGGACAGGAAAAATTATTTTTTTCATTGATGTACAGGTAAGGGATATTATCCATCCTATGCCCTTAAATTTTTGAAAGAAATAACCTGAAAATAGATATAACAGAAGAAGATAAAAAAATATTAAAAGAAAATACAGTAGATTTTGTAAGTTTTTTTCATATTATACAACACGTTGTATTTCTGCCGAAGCTGATAAACTTGGAGAAGGAAATCTTCTGGAATCAATGAGAAATCCATACATTGAAGTGACTGACTGGGGCTGGGGACTGGATCCACTAGGCTCTAGGACTACAATAAATGAAATTTATGACAGATATCAGAAACCTCTGTTTGTTGTGGAAAATGGGCTTGGAGCAGTTGATATACCTGATGAAAATGGATATGTTGAAGATGACTACAGGATAGATTACCTGAGGGCACATATAAAGGCAATGAGGGATGCAGTTGTCCTTGATGGGAGTAGATTTACTCGGATATACAACATGGGGACCTATCGACCTTGTAAGTGCAGGAACAGGAGAAATGAAAAAGCGTTATGGATTTATCTATGTGGACAGGGATAATGCTGGGAACGGAACTTTAAAAAGAAGTAAAAGAAAAGTTTTGACTGGTATAAAAAGTAATAGTAAGCAATGGAGAAGATTTGGAATAATCTATATCCTGATAATCTTTCTAAAATCTATACGTTCTCTAATAAACTGAAAGGAATTAACAGATAATGGATAAAAATAATGGGAAACTGGATAAAATTGCGTGTATTTTCAGGTGCACAGTTAAAATACATTGCCTTTTTATCAATGCTTGTAGATCACGTGAATAAAGCACTGATATACCCTTTTCTGAGTGGAGAAGGAATACTGCAGCGTATAAGTGATGTATTTGATATTTTGGGAAGAATAGCATTTCCGCTTTTTGCCTTTTTTCTTGTGGAAGGGTTCTTTAAAACAGGAAACAGGAAAAATATCTTGCTTCCTTTGTAATTTTTGGTATTATTTCAGAAATTCCATTTGATATGGCCTTGTCAGGTGTATTTTTGAGCCGAAATTCCAATAATATAATGTTTACTTTGGCTTTTAATGCTCATAACAATATGGATTATAGACACTTTAAAAGAAAAGATGCAGAAACTTTCCCAAAATATATCTGGTATCTGGTTTCATTTGTAATCGTAGGAATAATCTGTATTATTTCAATGGTTGCAGGACTGGATTATGAGTATCATGCCATTATGATTGGCTATTTCTTCTATATTTTTCATGATAAACCTGTATTTGCAATGTTTTCAGGATATCTTGCAATTTTTAAGGAATTCTGGTCACTGCTTGGTTTTGGTCTTATACTTACATATAACGGAAAAGCGTGGAAAACAGAATAAACTTTTAAATTATTGTTTTTATCCAGTTCATCTTTTAATTTTTGGGAATATTAAGAATGGTTTTTAAAAAAATATAAAAAAATATTAAAACTTAAAAATTAAAATAAATTTTAAAAAAATAAATAAAAATATGGTATAATATCTTATCCTCTCGCTGCAAAAACCGGAAGATGTATGGACTGCGTTGGAAAAGGACAGGGAAAAATTATTTTTCATTGATGTACAGGTAAGGGATATTATCCATCCTATGCCCTTAAATTTCTTGAAAGAAATAACCTAAAAAAATAGATATAACAGAAGAAGATAAAAAAATATTAAAAAGAAAATACAGTAGATTTTTGTAAGTTTTTCATATTATACAACACGTTGTATTTCAGCCGAAGCTTTGATAAAGCTTGAGAAGGAAACCTTCTGGAATCGATGAGAAATCCATATATTGAAGTGACTGACTGGGGGTGGGGACTGGATCCACTAGGTTTTAGGACTACAATAAATGAAATCTATGACAGATACCAGAAACCTCTGTTTGTTGTGGAAAATGGTCTTGGAGCAGTTGATATACCTGATGAAAATGGATATGTTGAAGATGACTACAGGATAGATTACCTGAGGGCACATATAAAGGCAATGAGGGATGCAGTTGTCCTTGATGGGGTGGATTTACTCGGATATACAACATGGGGGCCTATCGATTTGGAGCAGTTCCAAGTGGGACAAGGAAAAAAACAAGGACTATCTCAATAAATACTAACGTAAGCACAAGTATAAAATAGGCTAAAGTGACTTATCAGTCTATTTATGATATAATATATCTTAACAATAAAACGGATAAGGGGTAATAATATGGCAATTTGTTATAAACCATTATGGCACTTATTGGTAGAAAGAGAAATGAACAAAGAAGACTTAAAAAGAGCTGCAAACATAACAAGCAACATAGTTTCAAGAATGAGCAAAAATTCTTATGTGAACTTAGAGTCATTAGAAAAGATTTGCTTGGCATTGGATTGCAGAATTGAAGATGTTATAGAAATTCATAGAAACGATGTGGAATAAAATTGGGCAATCTATCTCAAATCAGAAGAGCTGAAATGCCTGAATATCTTAGTAGAGAAAAAGGGTAAAATTTAATTAGATAAATAGTAAGTAAATTATATGGAGTAACTTACTTTTTAGGAGGAAGTGACAATTTGAAATACAAGCAAATATTTAACTCTGGAGTTACTTTTCAACAATTTTACGATACTGCTCAGGATAGATATAAGAATTATGCTAATAATGCGATAAGAAATTATTTAAATTTAGAGATTTAGAAAAGGTTAGTAGTATAACAAGCAAATTTAATATACTTTATGATTAGAGAAAAACTGGTGTATTGACTCTATAATTAATATTCCTGTAGTTTATTGGTTAGAAAAAAATAATGAAAAATAAAAACTTAAAGTAATAGATACAGATAGTTACAGTAAGTTTATGCCTAATGAAAAAGTTATTACACCAACATTTATTATTATGAATCAAGAATATCAGGAGATAGGGAAATGGGTTCAATATCCTAAAAGAATAATAGATGTGGTTGAATCTAAGGACCAGTTCGAGTTATAGTAGAGAAAAAGGAGATACCGACAGGGAGAATATGTTGTAGATATATTGAAAGAGGTATTAGATATCCTGATTAACTATAGAGATAATATTTATTTAGACAGGAGGAAATAAAGTGAGTCAAGAAAAATAAGATAAATCAATCTTGCTGAGTTTCAACACAAAAACCATTGGTACAATGGAAGAAAAAGAATATTGCCCCAAATGTCACGAAATAGGAGAAAAGGTTAAGAATATAACTGTAAAGCATATGGTATCAGAAAACCTTATGGGAAAGGTTGTAGATGAAGAAACTTACTATTTATGTATGAATGAAGATTGTGATGCCGTGTATTATAACTTAAACAATGAAAAAGTTTTTATAAGGAAGACGTAAAAGTTCCTATATGGTTAAAAAGAATGCAAATCCCAAATATATATGCTATTGCAACCAAGTTACAGAACAACAAATTATAAACGCTGTTTTATATGATGGTGCAAAGGATATTAAAGATATTATTAGACTTACAGGGGCAATGAAAAATGGAAAGTGCGAAATTAACAATCCTTTTTGGGTAAATGCTGTAGTCCTTTTATTCAAGAAACCATCAATAAAAGCATTAAATAGCAAAAATAGTTTGCGACAAATAATTTATAAAGTACGTCATAACAGTAATAAAAATTAAAAATAATAAAAAAACTATATAATTAAAATTTTAGCGGTTCAGATGTAAAAAGTCTGGGCCGCTTTTTATTTTCCCGGAAAGGAGGTCACCTATATGGTAAATGATGAAGTTAATAATAAGGCTATAAATATTGAGATAAAAGTGGCTCAGTATTCAGCAAAGGCTATTTTAAAAAGCTATGAAAAAAGATTATAGAATATGCCTATGAAAAAGCCAACAACTAGCAGATTATATTATTGAATAAAGAAAAAAACTAATTCAAGGAAACTTAAGGATATGGTAAAGAAAGGTCAGCTGGAAAAATATTGATAAGCAAATCGAAAAATAAATTCTATGCTTTTAAGGATTATGCAGATAGGCGTAAAAATAAATTGGGGGTTGTTAGAGATAAAGATACAAGACTTTATATTAACAATACAAACTACACAAAAAGAAATGAATAATGAAAACTGTAAAAGGCTGGAAGATTTATTTTAATGCGTTGTTGGATGACAAGAAATTTAATAATGAAACTTTTAAAGAGATAGCATAAATGTTAACTCTTTTTATTACAAGAAAGGAGTTTTGCATGAAAAAAATTAAAACAGATAAGACAGAAGTCAAAAAGAAATAAAAAAATAAAATAGACCATACAGAAGAAAGATTAAGGCAACTAAAAAAATCAAGAACAAAAGATATTAAAACAAGACATAATAAAAAGAAGAAAAGAAAGAACTCATAGGCTCATAACAAGAGGAGCAATCTTAGAAAGCCTTATAGAAAAATGCAGAAGAACTAACAGATGAAGAAATAAAAAAATCCTACTAAAAAGAAGCAATAAAAAACAAAAGAATTTAAAGAAACACTAAAAAAATAATGGGAGAAAATTAGAAAAAAATAAAAATAATTAAATCTCCCTTTAGATTTTCTAAGGGCGCAATTATACACCCTAAAGGGTGATTGCGTGCCTTTAGAGCCAAACCCTTGCAGGGAGCAACAACCATTCGCTTTTTAAAAGTCAAGGGTAAATAAACTCGCTAAGGCTCGCCCTTGACTTTTAAAATTTGAAATGAACAAAACAATTAAGCCGACATACTGAAACAACAAAAATTAATTCAGTAGTCGGCTTTTTCTATTCTATCATTTCAAAACGCTCATTCACAAAGTGGATATAGAAAATCTTCTAAGCCTCCGCCTAAAAACAACAAAAAAAGAAGGAAGTGATAAAAATGGCAGACAGTTTTCATTTTTCAGTAAACATAATATCAAGAGGAAAAGGCAAAAGTGCAGTAGCAAGTGCAGCATATATAAGTGGAGAAAAAATAAAAAATGAATGGGACGGAGTAACCCATGACTATACAAGAAAACAAGGAGTAATTAGCAAAGAAATATTTTTACCAGATCACGCACCAAAAGAATATAAAGACCGAAAAACCTTGTGGAACTCGGTAGAACTATTTGAGAAAAACTCTAATGCCCAACTTGCAAGAAACTTTATCATATCTCTACCAAAAGAATTAAGCATAGAAGAAAATAAAAAGATGATAGAGGAATATATACAAACCAACTTTGTAAAAGAGGGAATGATAGTAGACCTAGCAATTCATGATGAAAGTAGAGAGGGAAATCAAAACATTCACGCTCATATAATGACCATAGTAAGACCAATAAATGAAGATGGAACATGGGGGCAAAAAAAGTAAAAAGAATATATCCTAGATGAAAAAGGGAGAAGATTTTAAACAAAAATGGAAAAACCTAAGACAAGAAAAAGTAGAACTAACAACCTGGAACGATAAGGTCAATGTAGAAAAATGGAGAGAAAATTTTTTTCAGACCTTTGTAACAAATATTTAGAAAGAGCAGGAGCAGAAAAAGAGTAGACCATAGGAGTTTTAAAAAGACAAGGCATAAAACAAATACCAACAATACATCTAGGAGCAAGTGCTAGTGCAATGGAAAGAAAAAGGGATAAGAACAGAAAAAGGAGATATAAATCGTGAAATAAAAAACAGAATGAACTATTAAAAAAACATAGGCAATGAAATAAAGAAAATAACATCATGGTTAGTAGGGCTTTTAAAGATAAACTCAAAGAATCATACAAGGAATATAAAGACCAAAGTAAAAAAGCAAATCGAAAATGAATCAGGACTCTTTAACCTCTATGAATATTTAAGCTTCTATCAAGAAATGCAAGAAAATAATAGAGCTGAATTATCATTTTATGGGAAAAAGAAATAAGGCAATCTATAATCTAAAAAGATATGCAAGTGGAATAAATTATTTAAGAGAAAAATAAAATAAAAACCATATCAGACCTACAAGGACATATAAATACCCTAAGAAGTAAAAAAATTTGAAATATATAAGACCATAAAAGAAAACAGTCAAAAAGATAGAAGACCTTAATAAGTGTTTAGCCTATGCAAAGACTGTAAGAAAAACAAAAAGCAACCTACCAAGAATATGAAAGCAAGAAAATATTCAAAGAAAGCTCTACAAGAATAATCAAAAAGGAAATAGACCAACATATAAGGGCAAGAAACTTAATTGAAAAAAATCAGTGGAAAGAAAAAAATTTAAGGGAAAAAAGAATGGTTAGGAGAAATTAAAAAAACTTAGAAGATGAAATCAGTAAATTAAATACAGAGTCAGAAAAAGATAAGGGAAAGATACAAGGAAATAAATCATATTAAATATGCAGTAGAAGCAGTGAATAAAGAATATGGTATCGACCTATCCATAGAAATTGACAAGGCAATCAAGAGAGGAGAAAAAGAAAGTATCATAGAAAAAGATAAAAGAATATAAGCAAGACAGTGATAGTTTTAATAAAAAGACAAATGACTAAAGACTATTACAAAAAAATCAAGAAAGATAAGACCTGGTAAAAAAATATCTTATCCAAGCTATAATATGACCAAGAAAAATAAAGACCGTTCTAGGAGGTAATAGAGATGAATAAAAGGCAAGAGCTAATAGATGAACTCATAAAAAGCAGATCAAGATGGAACATACAAAACATATAGAAGACAGAAGAAATTAAAGCAATGAACAATGAAGAAATACAGATTATATATTCCAACATGAAAAAAACTATCTATCAGACAAAAGAACACACATAAACTACTAAAGGTGGAAAGGCAATGTAAGCTATTTAAAAGTATAAAAAGGTACAAAGACCTAAGAAATATATAAAAAACATCAAAAATAAAGCATTCCACCACCAAGAACAACCAAATAAAACAATCAAAGGGAAGTATAGAAAAATTAAAGCCTATACTTCCCTTTTTTAATTCAAACAAAGGAGATAAAAACATGATAAACGAAGAAATAAGCAAAGAAGCAGGTCAAGCAGCACAAACCATAATATCATACACAATAAAAAGCAGCAAAAGAATCAATCAACTTAGACAAAGAAATAAGAAAGAAGATAAATGATACCTTAGAAAAAGCAAACGGAAATCTAAAAAGCCTTATGGGAGATGAAATGAAAATAAAAAGACCTCTACAAGAAAGGGCAACTAGAAAATATAACCATAGATCAAAGCGACCTCAAAGACTTAAAAAAGAACTAAACAAACTTGGAGTAAGTTTCTCAGTAATGAAAAACAAAGAAAGCCAAAATTATGAAATATTCTTCCAAGCCAAAGACATAAAAGTAATGGAATATGCCTTTAAGCAAGTCATAGCCAAGGAAAATAAAAAAAGAAAAAGAAAGTATCCTAAAAACAAATAAAAGAAATACAAAGACCTATTTAAGAACAAGGATAAGACAAAAAGAAAAAGTCAAAAGAAAAGTAAAAGAAAAAGTAAAACCAAGTAAAAAAAGATATGACCAGAGAAATCTAAGGGAGTAACGAAAAGTTACACCCTTAACAACTATAATAACAAGACTTCTGAAAAGCAGAAGTCCAGAATTCGAAAAATCGGAAATCAAGAATTTCGATTATCGAAAAATCAAGAAAAGGAGCAGATATGGCAACAAACAAAAAGATATTATTGGATAAAATTAAAAGAAGAATTTTTTTACGGACAAAAGAATAAAAGACTAAGGAGAATATCGGAGGAGATACCCTACACGATAATCTACCTTAAACTTCTACTACTAAGCCTAAAAGATGAGGGCAAACTCTATTATGACGGAGTAGAAAGTGATTTTATAAAAGAGTTAGCACTAACCATAGATGAAACAGACGATGATGTAATGGTCACAGTTAATTATTTAATCAATCAAGGCTTACTAGAAGTTGTAACAGAAAAACGATGAATACTATTTAACTGAAATACCAAACTTAATCGGATCAGAAACAGCATGGGCAGAGAAAAAAAGAAGATACAGACAAAATAAACAGAGGACATTGTCCTTAATGAGTCCAACCCATGTCCGACAAGAGATAGCGATAGAGAAAGATATAGAGATAGATAAAGAGAGAGAGGGAGAGATAGAAAAAGATAAAAAGTCCACCCCCATCTTTTATGGACAATACAAAAATGTAAGGTTAAGCAAAGAAGAATATCATAAGTTAAAGGATAAGCTGCAAAAGTCATACAGATACAATGATTGAAAAAGCTATCAAGATGTATCAAAAGCTCTGGGAAATACTATAAGGACCATTATGTAACAATCCTTAATTGGTATGAAGAAGATAAAGACAAACTAAGACATCAAGGTGGAAATATGAACTATGATGTAGGAGAATCTTTATAGGTAAAAAAAGAGGTGGAAAAGCCACTATTAAAGACTTTAAGTCTAAAAAGGTATAAAAAGTATGCCAGAGATAATAAAAATGTAAATATGACACTTAAAAAGGCGATTAGAAAAATTAAAAAATCTAATCGCCTTTTTATTGCAACAAAATGGAGGAATTACATGGAATTAAAAAAAGAAAAAAACGAAGTAGAAAAAAATCAACTATGAAATAAAGCGAGTATATGTAGGGAAAAAGCCGATTGAAGAAGTATTTGAAGATATTATTGAGCATGTAGTCGAAAGAAACTTAGAAAAAAAGATAGAGAAAAATAAACAAAACGCAAGCGTAAGTATTAATTGACTAAACGGGGAGTATTTTTAGTATAATTAAATTATTGAGATAGTCCTGTTTAGGGAAAGGAGATTGAAATTGAGCAGGACTAAAAATATGTAGCAGGACTTTATTGTAGACTATCAAAAGACGATGGAAACTCAGTTGAGAGTATGAGTATATGGTCACAAAAAAAGTAATGTTAAAAACAATTTGCAGAAAGTAACAGTATCGCTATTTATGATTATTATGTAGATGATGGTTATTCGGGAACAAATTTTGAAAGACCATCATTTAAGAAGATGATTACTGATATTGAAAACGGAAAAATAAATTGTGTTATCACAAAAGACTTATCAAGGTTAGGAAGAAACTATCTTCAAAGTGGAGCATATATCGAAATGTATTTTCCACAAAAAGAACATAAGATATATTGCAATAACAGATGGTATAGACACATTAAATAGCAATCAAAAATGATATTATGCCATTTAAAAACATTCTCAATGAAATGTACGCAAAGGATACTTCCAAAAAGTTAAAAGTGCAATTCAAAAGTAGAATGAGAGAGGGAACATATATAGGCTCTAAAAGCTCCATTTGGTTATCTAAAAAGACCCTGATAATAAACGTAGATTAATCATTGATGAGAAAAACTAAACCTATAATAGAACTCATTTATAAAACTGTGTTTAGAGGGTAAGGGACTCAACTTATTAGCCAGGAGTTGATGAAGAGAAAAATTCCAAGACCAAGTGCTTTTTGTTGAAAAATGCTGAAAAGCTTTATGGACTAACAGAAGAAAATAAATATCAATGGTCACATAGAATGGTGTTAAATGTTTTTACGAGATCCAGTTTATTGTGGAAATATGGCAAGAAATAAAAAGACCTACCTTATCATTTAAGAACTCAAAAAGAATGTATATTCCTAAAAGTGACTATATTTATGCTAAAAGATACCCACGAGGGAACAGTTAGTGAGGAAATATGGGAACAAGTTCAAACAATGATTGATAAGAGAAAGTGTAACAATAAAAAGGGACTTTATTATGACAACATTTTTTTCAAGGACTTGTAAGATGTCCTAAATGTGGTTATGCATTGACACCAAAAACTGATTATAGGCTTAAAAAGAAAGAACTCATAGACTTTGTTCACTTTTTCTTGCTCCACATATAAAAAAATATGGAGTAAATGCTTGTTCATCTCACAGAATTGAAGCTAGAGATCTATATAATATTGTTCTTGAAGATATACAATATCATGGAAATATGGCACTATCTGCCAAAGAAGACTTTGTAGAAAAGATAATAGAAAAGATTGAAGTAGAAAAAATTGACGAGGGAAAAGAACTATCTAATAAGCTGGAGCTTAAAAAGAACCAGTTAGCAGAATTAGATAGAAGTTATGAACAGTTATATGAAGATAGGTTAGAGGGAAATATAACCGAAAAGAAACTTCAATCTAATGAATGTGAGCATATCTAAAAAACAAGACAAGTTAATCGAGGAAATCAAGGTCTTAGAGGGCGATATAGAAGTATCTTTTGAAACTGAAGATAACTACAAGAAATTCATGAATAATATTAGCAAGTACGCTAAGATAAAAATCGCTAAACAGATATATTTTAAATCAAATAATAGATAAGATATATGTCTATGACAAGGAAGAAATAGACGGTCAAATAAGCCAAAAGGTTGAAATTCACTACAAGTTTATAGGTAAATTAAATTGACCACTTCAGACTACTCACCAGACCTTGTAAGTGCAGGAACAGGAGAAATGAAAAAACGTTATGGATTTATCTATGTGGACAGGGATAATGCCGGGAACGGAACTTTAAAAAAAGAATAAAAAGAAAAAGTTTTGACTGGTATAAAAAAAGTAATAGCAAGCAATGGGGAAGATTTGGAATAATTTATATCCTGATAATCTTTTTAAAAATCTATACGTTCTCTAATAAACTGAAAGGAATTAACAGATAATGGATAAAAAAATAATGGAAAACTGGATAAATTGCGTATATTTTTCAGGGGCACAGTTAAAATACATTGCCTTTTTATCAATGCTTGCGGATCACGTAAATAAAGCACTGATATACCCTTTTCTGAGTGGAGAAGGGATACTGCAGCATATAAGTGATGTATTTGATATTTTTTTGGAAGGATAGCATTTCCGCTTTTTGCCTTCTTTCTTGTGGAAGGTTTTTAAAAACAGGAAATAGGAAAAAGTATCTTGCTTTCCCTTCTAATTTTTGGTATTATTTCGGAAATTCCGTTTGATATGGCCTTGTCAGGTGTATTTTTGAGCCGAATTCCAATAATATAATGTTTACTTTGGCTTTAATGCTGATAACAATATGGATTATAGACACTTTTAAAAGAAAAAAGATGCAGAAATTTCCAAAAATATATCTGGTATCTGGTTTCATTTGTAATCGTGGGAATAATCTGTATTATTTCAATGGTTGCAGGACTGGATTATGAGTATCATGCCATTATAATTGGCTATTTCTTCTATATTTTTCATGATAAACCTGTATTTGCAATATTTTTCAGGATATCTTGCAATTTTTAAGGAAGTCTGGTCATTGCTTGGTTTTTGGTCTTATACTTACATATAATGGAAAAACGTGGGAAACAGAATAAATTATTCAATTACTGTTTTTTTATCCGGTTCATCTTTTAATTCTTGGAATATTGAGAATATTTTTTTAAAAAAATATAAATAAATTTAAAAATAAAAAAATTAAAATTAATTTTAAAAATAAATAAAAATATGATATAATATCTCATCCTCTAATGATTGGAGGTGAGAATATGATTCCAGAGGAAGAAATTCTGAAAAATATTTTTTTACTGTTTTTATTGGAATTAATACAAATTCTAATTGAAAAAGTACATGTAAAAATGAAAAAAAGAGAGTGAAGACGCACTCTTTTTTTAGTATATGACTCCATCGGAATTTACAAGATTATTATAACACATATTTAATTTTTTTATCAACTTTTTAATATTTAAGAAAAATCAGCAAACTTAAAAAAATTATGTTATAAAAAAAGAACAGATTATGATGGAATATTTCAATTTTTAGGTATAATAAGAAAAAAAGATAAAGAAAGGGGAAAAATATGCTTGCTGATTATCATATCCACTGCAAATATAGTGATGACTCTGAAGAAAAAAACCTGAAAAAAATTATAAAAAAACTGCCATTGATAAGGGTATTAATGAAATATGCTTCACTGATCACGTAGATTATGGGATAAAAACTGGATAAGGAAGTTTTTGAAAAAAATGAGTGAAAATGAGAAGAGAATTTGGAAAGAAAAAAACTGGAAGAATTGATTTGAATGTAGATTATTCCAATTATTTTGAAGAAATTCAGGAATTAAAGAAAGAATATAGAGACAAAAATTACAATAAAACAGGGACTGGAATTTGGAATGCAGACACACACAGTAGAGGATTTCCAGAAACTGTTTGATAGTTATAAATCAAAATTAGATTTTATCATACTTTCCTGTCATCAAATTGAAGATAAGGAATTCTGGACAAAGGAATTTCAGAAAGGAAAAAAATGCCTGATGAATATAATACCGAATACTATGAAGAAATCTATAAAGTAGTGAGTCAATATAGTAATTATAGTATTTTTAGGACATCTCGACCATATACAGCGATACAATGAAACAATACATCCATTTGAAAAAGTCCCGGGAAATTATAACAAAAATTCTTAAAAAGGTAATAGAGGATAATAAAGGTATTGAAGTAAATACATCAAGTTTTAGATATGGCTTGAAAGATCTAACTCCTGAACGGAATATACTGAAACTTTATCATGAACTGGGAGGAAAAATAATAACAATAGGTTCAGATGCTCATAAGGCAGAAGATGTAGGTACGTATATTCCTTATATTCAGGAAGAATTGAAGAAAAATAGGATTTAATTATATCTGTACTTTTGAAAAGATGGAGCCTATATTTCATAAATTATAAAAAAATAGGAGGAATAAATATGAAAAATAAATCACGTGGCAATTTATGTAAATAATCTCGAAAAAAACGAAGGAATTTTTATGTGAAATATTTCCAGGCAAAAGGCAAATGAGAAATATCATAATAAAAATACAGGATTACAAACATATTTTTTTAAGTTTTTCCAGACAGTGGGACAAGGCTGGAAATAATGACACGTCCTGGGCTTTCAGTAAGAGAAGATAAGTCAATGAATGAAGGTTTCATTCATCTGGCTTTCAGCGTTGGAAGTAAAGAAAAAGTAGATGAACTGACAGAGAGACTTGTAAAAGATGGCTTTAGATGTTTGAGTGGTCCTAGAACAACTGGAGATGGTTATTATGAAAGTGTTGTAGAAGACTGTGAAGGAAATTTAATTGAAATAACAGAATAGGAAGTGATATTGATAATAAAAAAACTGGAGTAGCCCATTTTTGAATACTCCAGTTTTAAATTAATTCTTTATCTGTAAATTTGTATTATTAAATACAAATATTATACAAAAAGAGTCTGCAATTTCCTGCAGATTATCCTTTCCAGCCAAGTAGGCCTTTATAATTTCCTGGCATGCAAGATATCTCTGTTCATAATCAGATGATTTTTACAATGATGTAAGGGATATTGTATTCTTTGTACAGTTCCTTCAGAAGTTTCTGAAATTTTTCCCGTCTGTCAGTTTCTCCTATTGAACGGAGGCCGTCATTTACCCATTTTACATTATTTTCAAGAAGTATTGTCAAATCAAATTTATAATTACGGACAAACTCCCTTATGATAGGGTTGTCACGTTTTTCATAAGTAAGGCAGAATGCCAGTGTAGTTATATAATCTGTATCTATCAAAGCAAATTTGTTGGCATTTCTTGCGGCATACAGTACATTTGACTGATGACCAAATACGATTTTTTTCATAGTCGGAATACTGCAGGGAATCTTCGTCACCGCCAAGTTTTTCAAAAACGTATTCACGTCCGTATTCCCATGCGGAAGAAGTATTGAAAACATTTGCCAGTTTATCAATCATTATACTTTTTCCACTGCTTTCCCCACCACAGATTGTAATAATAGGGAATCAGGTGCTCCCTAACTTCACGGGGAAGATATTCCCAGTATTTACTTGGATTTTCCCTTATTTCCCATGAATTTACAGGATATTCGTGATACTCAGGATCAATAGACTTTGTCTGGGATCCGAAGAATTTTTAAATTGTATTTAGCATCATCTTTTTCTGTTACTTATAAATAAAACATCATTTTTCCAATCTAAATCCGGTTCCCTTTTTTCCATTTCTTCTTTAAGAAGGGCTGACCATTTTTCCCAACCTTCAGGAAATGGTGGGCAGCTACTTTCATCAAATAGGAAAGATGAAATATTATTCTGATTTTTAAAAGTCTGCTTTACAAACCTTAATCTGTCCTTTGCGGTAATTTCCTTTATAAAACGTGAGTTGGATATCATTTCTGTATCCCCTTCATCTGAATAGGAAACTACAACATAAACTTTATCAACTAATCCGCTTGCCCTCTGTATTAAATTAACATGGCCTATATGTAAAGGTATAAATCTCCCTACAACAATTCCAATCTTCATCTGTATTCACATCCTTTGCATTGTAAAGATTAAATTTATTTTTTTATCTTAACTTCCAAGTATCTATTTTGAAGCAGCTTTTTTTACACATATCAACAAAAAAATTTATGAACCTGCAAATCATCATTCAGTTCAGGATGGTATGAAGTGACAAGGATGTTGTTTTCCCTTGCCGCAACTATATTTCCGTCAACTGTCGAGAGAACTTCTACATTTTCTCCTATTTCTGTAATATAAGGTGCACGGATAAATGTCATTGGAACTTTTCCTACATGTTTAAATTCATTTTCAGTGAAAAAAACTTCCAAGCTGGCGTCCATAGGCATTTCTTTTTTTACTTTTATGTCCATAAGACCAAGATGTACACGGTCATCGTTTTCAATTTTTTTGCCAGAAGAATAAGTCCAGCACATGTTCCAAAGGTTGGCAGTCCATCTGAAATAACTTTTCTGATATCCTCAAATAAATCAAGGTCATGGAGAAGTTTCCCTATTGCTGTACTTTCCCCACCTGGAATAATAAACCCATCAATGCTGTTATTTGAGATGGCGTCAGTCAAATCAGATTTTTTTCTGATTTCAAATGTTTCTACACCAATTTTTTCAAGTATTTTTTCATGCTCAATAAAGGCTCCCTGCAGAGCTAGAACTCCTATTTTCATTATTTACCTCTTTCAGCCATTAATAACTGAATTTCACTTTCATTAATTCCAACCATGGCTTCTCCTAAATCTTCGGAAATTTCAGCCAATATTTTTGGATCATTGTAGTTAGTAACTGCTTTTACTATTGCCTGGGCTCTTTTTACAGGATCTCCTGACTTGAAAATTCCTGATCCGACAAAGACACCTTCAGCACCAAGCTGCATCATAAGAGCGGCATCAGCAGGAGTGGCAACCCCACCTGCAGCAAAGTTTACAACCGGTAGTTTTCCATTTTCATGAACAAATTTTACTAAATCAAATGGAACCTGTAATTCTTTTGCTGTAAAATAAAGTTCATCTTCCCTCATGTTCTGAATTCTTCTTATTTCCTGATTCATCATTCTCATATGTCTTACAGCCTGTACAATATCTCCAGTTCCAGGTTCACCTTTTGTTCTTATCATTGAAGCTCCTTCAGCGATTCTTCTTAGGGCCTCTCCTAAATCTTTTGCTCCACATACAAAAGGTACCTTGAATTTTTTCTTGTCTACATGAAATTTGTCATCAGCAGGTGACAGAACTTCACTTTCATCTATATAATCAATTTCTATTGCTTCTAAAATCTGCGCTTCAACAAAAATGTCCTATTCTGACTTTTGCCATTACAGGAATTGAAACAACTTCCTGAATACTTTTAATCATTTTAGGATCGCTCATTCTTGATACTCCTCCTACGGCTCTTATATCAGCCGGAATTCTTTCAAGAGCCATGACAGCGGCAGCACCTGCAGCCTCAGCTATTCTTGCCTGTTCAGGAGTGGAAACGTCCATTATTACCCCACCTTTAAGCATTTGTGCCAGATTTTTGTTTAATTCATATCTTTCCATAAATTACCCGTCCTTTCATTTTTGAAATTTTGTCTTTACTACAATTATAGTCCTACTTGACAGTTTTTTTCAAATATAAATTTTGAATATCGAATTATATAATTTATATTATTATTTTATATATCAGTATATAGCTATATTTTCAGGGGGTATTTTTGATTTCATAGAGTTTTTACAAATGGAAAAAATCAAAGAAAAATGTGCTATAATATTATAGGTAAATTATAATAGAAATCAAATACTAGGGAGGAGATTTTTTATGAAAAAAAGGGATTATTAGTATTATTCATGGCTTCTATGCTGGTTTTTGCTGAAAAATCAGAATGTTGCTAAAAAAACATGACAAAAACTGCAAAAATTAGAAAAGGATTCTTACTGCACTGTACCAAAAAGTCATAGCGATTTTTAAAAAAATAAATACAAAGGACTACAGAGTTGACGTAGAATTTGAAAAAAATGTGTATTTGACTCAGAAACTTATGAAAATGTAAAAGTTGGAGTTTTAATTCAGGATGTTGAAAAAAACTGAAAAAAATATCTGGGAAAAATATAAATACATGCACTTAAAGGCAGGAAAAAAATCTAGTTTACAATTCATCAGACAACAGTTATTATTACAACGGTTCATGGGCTTTCAATAATGACAAGGCATATCCTACAGTATTTGACGGAAAAATAAAAATTAGATATGGGAAAAACTGTCTCAGAATAGTAAAACATTAAATATAATACAAAAACTATATTTTTTTAAATTATCTAAAATTTTACAATGTAAAACAGGACATGAATTTAGGAAAAGTCATCTATTTTAAGCCTTCAGGCGAGTTTTTGACTTTTCCTTAATGAATGACTGTTTTATATAAGTAAAATTTTAGTAAATGAAAAATATAGTTTTCACATTTATTTTTAAGTTTTTCTTTTTGAGACAGTTTTTATTGTATATTGATTTTTAAGATAAGGTAATGTTAAAATTATTCTATAAAAATTAATAGAAGAATAGGTGATAATTATCATAGAGTGATAACAAGGAGGAAAAATGGATGGGAATAAAGGAAAAATTCTGAAAATGAGAAAAATAAGAAAAAAGTGTAGATGAATTTTATAGAAAAATTTCAAAGGATGAGTGCAGGACAGAAGTTTCGCCTGAAAAAAGTGAGTGAATCACTTGGATATAGCAGGGAAATGATGGCTCAGCTGCCAAAAGGGGTGGATCTTGGACTTTCGTGTGGAAATCCTCTTGAAAACTTTGAACTGGGAAATGGGGAAACCCTTGTAGATTTAGGAAGTGGGACAGGAAAGGATATATTTCTTACAAGAATGAAATATCCTGATTCAGGAACTCTTTATGGAATGGACAGAGTAGCAGAAATGATAGCAAAAGGCTGAAAAAAACAAGGGATATGAAGAAGTTTGAAAATATTGAATTTAGGCAGGGAACACTGACAGCAATGCCTTTTGATTCAGAAAGTATGGATAAGGCAATAAGTAACTGTGTAATAAACCTTGAGCCAGAAAAAGCAGGATGTATACAATGAGCTTTACAGAATATTGAAAAAGGAGGGAAGTTCTATATTTCAGATATTATGCTTAAAAAGGAACTGCCGGAAGAATGGAAAAAAATCTGAGAAAATGCATAATACATGAGTTGGAGGGGCAGCTTCTGGAGGAAGAACTGGGAAAAAAATAATAGAAAAAGGCAGGATTTAAAAAAATATACTCATTATAAAAAGATGAAGTTACGGATGCCTATGCTGAAAAATGGGGATATGGATTAAAAATAAAGGAATATATTCAAAGAGGAATGATTATAGGTGAAAAATAACCTAATGACATACAATGGGAGGAACTATAAAATATGAAAAAGAATGAAATGATGATTTGTGGGAAAAAATGTATCCTGTATTTAAACGAAGATACTGAATATATACTGATACAGCCTGTGGATGAAAATGATATAAGTGTGCTGGATAATGAAGTGAAGCACATAGAAGAAAATACAGACAGGAATTTTAGCCTTGTGGCGTTTAAAATAGAAGACTGGAATAGCGAACTTACTCCATGGGAAATGCCGCTTCTTAGAGGAAAAGGAAATTTTGGAGACGGTGCAACCAGAACATTGGAATTTATAAAAAATGACCTGATACCAGCTTTGTCAGAATATACAAATACTGAAAATAAAGAGATAAAGTATATTTTAGGAGGGTATTCGCTGGCGGGACTGTTTTCATTATGGAGCGGATATCAGACAGACGTTTTTGAAGGAATAGCGGCAGTTTCTCCGTCAGTCTGGTATAAAAAGTGGATAGAATATGTGGAAGCTGGGAAACCTTTATCAGAAAAAATTTATCTGAGCCTCGGAGATACAGAAGAAAAAAACAAAACATCAGATTCTATCTAAAAATAGGTGAAAATATAAGAAAACAGTATGAAATTCTTGAAAATTCAGGAAATGTGAAGACAGTTCTTGAATGGAATGAAGAAATCACTTTAAAAATCCTGATATAAGAACTGCAAAGGGATTTTTATGGGTGATGAATAAGTAGATTTGAGGGAATAATTTTATGAAAAACTTTAATAATAATATCACTTTTACTACTAATTTATTATTGTTTTAATAGGGGTAAGATAATTAAAGAAAAATCATTATGAAATTTCAATGCGTTGCTTAAATTATGGGGATGATGATAAAATTTCTAATATTGAAGATATAAATTTTGACAATGGTAATATAATTATTAAATTAAAGAGTTTGCAGAATGATTTATATTTGAAACTGTCATAAAAGACAAGGCTAATAATAAAAATATATAATTTAAAAACGTGAAATAGATATATTATTTGTAGAGCAGGGAAAAAAATCAAAAAGATGGACTTTTGACCATTAATATTATTTCTTAAAAATATATTTGATAAGTCAAAAATTAAATTATAAATAAAAAAATTACATTTTTTTAAAATTAAAAGGAATTGTCACAGGGTATTTAAAAAGACTTTATTTTAAAATATCAGATTGTGGTATACTTAATATATTGAAATTATATAAAAAAATAAAAAGAGGGAGTGACTTTATGAGAAAAAAAGCTGTTCCTGTGGGGATTGAAGACTTTTGAAAGAATAATAAATGAAGATTATTATTATGTAGATAAAACGTTATTAATAGAGGAATTATTAATAAACAGAGCTCCTGTAACCCTTTTTACAAGACCTCGACGATTTGGAAAAACATTGAATATGTCAATGATTAAATACTTTTTGATGTAAAAAAATAAAGAGGAAAAATAAAAAGCTCTTTGAAAAATTTGAAAATATCTAATAGTGAATATATGAGTGAACAGGGAAATATCCTGTAATTTTTTTATTTCACTGAAGGATTTGAAAGGAAACAGTTGGGAAGAAAATTTTTATATTAATAAAAAGATATATAAATATCATATACATGTTGAGTTTTGAATAATATTAAAGAGATAAAATTGAATGATATGTTTTAAAAAGATGATTTTGAAAAAGATAGCTTTATGGAGAAAAGAAGATGCTGATTGACTATATGCTCTTTAAAAACTTATGGCAAATTAGTCTTTATGAAAGTATTATGGAGAAAAAGCCATAATTTTAATTGATGAATATGATGCTCCAATAATAAATGCTTTTGATAAAGGATACTACAATGAAGAATAAACTTTTTTTCAAACATTTTACAGTTCAGCATTGAAAAACTAATAATTCCTTTGAAATATGGTATTTTTAACAGGTATAACAAGGATTATAAAGGAAGGAATATTTTTCAGGCTTAAATAATTTAAAAGTAGATACGATATTGAATAAAAAAATATTCAGAATATTTTTGGACTTCTTGAAAGTGAAGTGGTTGAAATGCTTGATTACTTTGGTATGAGATATAAAAATTGAAGAGGTTAAAGAATGGTATAATGGATATTTTTTTGGAGAAAGTGAAGTCTATAATCCCCCGGTCCATTGTAAATTATATTGATAATGGAGAAATCAAGGCATATTGGGCAAACATTTCAGGAAATACTCTTTTGGAAAATATGCTTAATCATGCTGGAGAAAGTGTTTATGAAGATTTAAAAACGGTTTTACTGACGGAGAAAGTATTGAAAAATATATTTCAGATGGAACAACAATAAAAAGTCTTTTTAAGCAATGATGATGAGATATGGCAGTTACTTTTTATACAGTGGATATTTAACAAAAGATGAAAAAGCAGGAAAAAGAATCTGATTCAAATGTTTATAATTTAAAGATACCAAACAAGGAAATACGAAAATATTTTGGAAATATGTTTTTAAACAGATTTTTGGAACAGAAGTGAAGACCAACATTCTGATAAAAAGCACTTGAAGGTGGAGATATTAAGAAATTTGAGGAAACATTGGGAGAAATAATGATAAATATGCTGAGTCATTTTGACTTGGATAAAGGAAATGGAGAAGATTTATCAGGTGTTTATGATAGGGCTTGTTGGATTTTTGATGGGAAAAATATGAGATTATTTCAAATGATGAAAGCGGATATGGAAGATATGACCTTGCAATGATTCCAATAAAAAAAGTAACGAGAAAGCTTATCTTATGGAATTTAAAAATATCGAAGACGAAAAAGGGGATGGAAGAGAGTGCAGAGAAGGCATTGAAACAGATTGATGAAAAGAAATATGACACAAAGCTTAAGGCAAGAGGAATAAAGAATATATTGAAAGATTGGGGATTGCATTTTATGGAAAAAGAAGTGAGAGTTGTTTTTTTAAATAAGGGGTTAAAGGAATCGTTATAGATTGTGATATTAGATGCAGTAATTTTTACAATTCTTCATATAAATAATCGTTGTTGTAAAAAGATAGCGGTTATTTTTTTCTTGGAGTATAGCCAAAAATTTTGAATAATCAGATAGAATAATGGTTCTCACTGAAGATATAGAATAGCTTAAAGTAAAAAAAGAAATTATTAATAATCAGAAAACTGAATTTGAAAAATTTGAAAAGAGTAAGTTTGTCAGAAAGAGTAAAAGATTTTGTTGTTAATGTTTTTCATTTAAAGGATAAGAAAAACTTAACAAAACTAAAAACTATAGAATAACCTTACAAAAATAAAAATATACAGAAGAGGAGGTAGGAAAGATGAAAAAGTTGCAATGATTTTTAGTAGTGTTAATTCATATTGTGGGGATGTCAGCACCTAAAGATGAAGCTAGGGGAAGATTTTTTTGAAAAATCAGGAGAGGCGGCTGGAAGATGAAAGGCTTTAGACTGAAACAAAAAAACAGAGGCAGACGGAATTTGAAAATACTAAATTTGAAAAACAGTTCGGAAATTGGGGTAAAAAGAGGCAGTTTCTTCTGACAATTCTAAAAAAATTTTTAATAACTGAAATTAATCTGAGGGATGAATATAATTTACTGACTAAAAAGAAAAAAATCAAAAATTATTGGGAAGTATATCCATCTTGAACTAAATTCAGCAGATATAACAAATCTTTTGACAGAGTTCACAAATAAATTAATAACAAAAGGATATTCAACTTCGGTGGTGACCATTATGCCGGATAATGATTTAACGTCAGGAAAGTTAAATTTGGCAGTTGTTCCGGGGAAAATAGGGAAATAGTGATTAATTCGGGAAATGGTCTTGACAGATTAAAAAGAATTTTTCATGTTTAAAAACGAATAAAGGTAACATTTTCAATATAAGGGATCTGGATACGGCTACGGAAAATTTCAATTCGGTACAGGCAAACAGCATGACAATGGAAGTACTGCCCGGGAAAGAGGAAAATACTTCAAAAATTCAAGTGAAAAATATTCTTAAAAATAAATATTCTGTAAGCTTAATTTCAAACAACTATGGGGATAATAAGCAGGACGGGATTTGGAGGAAAGGTGTCAGACTTAACATTGACAGTCCTTCAGGTATAGGAGATAATCTGTATTTTTACATATCTGACAGTCTCCAGGAAAAATCCTGACAGGAACTGGAAAAAAACGTGCGGATGAGCTCAGCCGGGAGAAATATTGCTAATCGGGCCTGCCGGCTATGATCCGTCAAAGGGGGATACCCTACCGTATAAAAGGCGGCTGGACATGTTCAATTTTGGATATACGATGAAATTCAGGGACTACACACTGAGACTGGGTTCAGCAAGAAGCATTCAGGAAAGCAGTTTTTATGCATCAAATACAGTTTATGACCTGTATACTTCCAGTCATACGCTTTCCATGAATCTGGATAAAATACTCTTTAGAAATCAGAAAAGTAAACTGACTGCAGGGATAGGGATTAAAAGAAAGCACAATAACAATTATCTTGAAGGGGCGGTTTTATCAGACAGGAAACTGACAGTGGGTACGGCGAATATCAGCTACACGACATCGCTGTTTAAGGGGATTTTTGGATTGAATTTAGGATATGAAAGAGGGCTTAAAATTTTTGGGGCAGAAAGAGATGGAGGAAAAACAGGTACAGCACCAAAAGCCCAGTTTAACAAATATACACTTGATATGAGCTATTACAGGCCTATCGGAGAGCATATGGTATACAGGGGGAATATCTATTCAAGTTTATCAGATGATACACTGTATGGAAGCGAGAGGCAGTCAATAGGGGGAGCAGGAAGTGTAGGTGGATTTCACAGGAGTACAGTATCAGGAGACAAGGCAGTTGAGATAGGAAATGAAATTTCTTACAATATTCCTGTAAAGAAAAATAGCTGTCCTGTCACCATATCTGGGATATGGTTATGGATATGTGAGAATAAACAATGACAAGTCGGAATACAGGAAGGGATACATATCAGGAGCTGTTGCGGGTGTCAGGCTGGATACTAAATATCTGGACTTTAATTTTGGATATGCGAAACCTGTTTCATATTCAAAAATATCTGAATCCGGAGAAACAGGAAATGTATTTTTAATATGGCATTGAAGGTATCTTTTTAGGAAAAGAAACTATGATAGAAATTAAGGAAAAAGTTTAGAAGGGATAAGAGAAAAAAAGGAGGCGTATACTTGGAAAAATAAAATTTTTAAGGAAATTAGTGGCATTTATGCTGTTAATAGCAATGAACATAAACATGTTTGGAGCAAATCTGATGCTGGATCCTAATTCCCAGCACAATACGAAACTGGACACTTCAGCAAATGGGACGCCAATCATTAATATATCTACTCCGAACAATCGGGGTGTGAGCATTAATGAATTTTTAGAGTATAATGTAGGTCATGAAGGTCAGGTTCTTAATAATGCTGATAATATGGGACGGAGCCATATAGCAGGAATGATTAATGCAAATCCGAATTTAGGACCGAATCAGGCCGCAAATTTAATCATTCTGCAGGTAAACGGAGCAAACCGTTCCCAGATAGAGGGATATATAGAGCCCTGAGCCGTAACAGGGTTGATGTGGTACTGTCTAATGAAAACGGGATTTACTTGAACGGAGCCGGAACAATAAATGTCAGAAAATTCACACCGGCAACAGGCAGGGTTACGCTGAAAGATGGGGATGTTGTAGGAATTGATGTGGAAAAAGGCAGAGTTGTAATTGGGGCAAACGGTTTTGATGCGACAAATACTGACTATGTCAATATCATTGCAAAATCTCTGGAAATGCAGGGGAATCTTGTTGGGAACAGGGTTGATGTAATTTTAGGGGAAAATTTTGTAGACAATAACGGAGCAGTGACTTCAAAAGGTGGAATAAATTCAGTGGCCATAGATGCAGGCAATCTTGGGTCAATGTATGCCGGACAGGTCAGGATAGTCAGTACGGATAAAGGTGCCGGAGTAAATTCAGGGCGTTAATTTATTCGAAAAAAATGAGAAGCTGGAAATTACAGCTGACGGTAAAATCAATGTTGCTAAAATAAAGGGGAATGGAATTGAAATTAAAGGTTCTGACTATACACAGACAGAACTGGCCAGTTCCGACCGTGATATTAATATTACAGCAAATACCGTAAAATTATCAGGTCAGACACAGGCTGTCGGTAATGTTGGCTTGAATGCGGATGTTGAAAATGCTTCTGAGATACTTACAAACGGAAATCTGAAAACAAAAAATTAACTAACACAGGAAAAGTTAAAGTTTTAAAAAAGTGGAGATTACAGGAGAACTGGATAATGACGGATCATTAATCTCAGCAGATGGAGTTACAGTCACAAAAGATGTAAAAAAATACAGGAGAGATATCCACAAATGATGATTTTACGGCTAAAAAAATGTCGTATCGTCAGGAAAAAGTTTTTTTGGGGAAAAAAATATTCAGGCAGATGATGTGGATAATAGCGGAAAAATGCTTGCAAAGGGTAAGTTTACAGCTAAAAATGTAAAAAAATACCGGGGAAATAGCTTCAGGAGATAAAAATTTCAGCCAAGAAATTGGAAAAATTCTGGAACAGCCGCTACCAGCTCTGATATTTCAGCCTCAGATTCACTTGTAAACCATAATGGCGGAAATATAGAAGGGAAAAAATGTTGAAGTTAAAGGATCTGAGCTAAGAAATGCCGGTAAAAATCAGTGCCGGCAATATAAGGTCTAAAGTGAATGAAGTAATAAACAGTGGGCAGGTTTATTCAAGTAGGGATGTAGATTTTGATACTCAGAAACTGACAAATACAGGAGAAATCCCGGCTGTAAATGATGTGAATTCAGCTGGTGCAGATGTTACGAATAACGGTAAAATCGCATCTAACAACAAAAATTTTACTTGATAATTCAAAGATTACGAATACAGGAGAGATACTGTCAGGCGATATATCAATGCAGAATGCTCAGAAGTTTGATAATAATGGGACAATTAAAGCCAATAACACTGTACTGACAACAACGCAGGATATTAATTTAACTGGAAACCTTCATGGGGGAGCAGAGGCTGGCCATCTCAGGAAGAAATATCACAAACAATGGAAATACAACAGGTACAGGAATTATTCAGATTACATCAAATGACTTTACGAATAACCGTGACCTTTCTTCGGATACGGTTATCATCAACGGACAAGGAAATATTGTGAACAATGCAATAATTACCGGAGATAGCGGGAAAATCAGTGGGAATGACATTACAAACAATGATCTGGTTGCATTTGAGAAATATCTTGAAATTAATGCCCAGAATAAAGTTCAAAAATAACAAGGATAAGACGATTTACGGTGGACAGACATTAATCATCAAAGGAAACGGGATATTGAATGATGAAGGGAAATCCTGGGTGGAAATATGACACTGGATGCCGGTAAAATTGTGAACAATGTCGGGACAATTCAGGCAACAGGAGATATCCTGATTACTTCCGGTGACTTTCAGAATATTGGGAGAGTAAGTAATCTTGGAAATTATGAAAAGTATTATGAGACCTGGGAAGGTAGACGGGTTTCCGAATCAGATATTTCCAATAACTGGAAGATGCATCTGGAAGCCCCTTCAGCAAAAAAACGAAACATAGTGATGATTCTAAAAATCAGATGAGGAACTGGCTGAGAGGACAGATATCGGCAGATGAAATAAATGGCTATTCATCCATAATGTTTAAAAAAAGTACCCAAATTTAGGATTTGATTTTTTTAGACAGGGTTGGTAAAAAAGGCGATGATACGTATTATACGGGGACTGCAAGAGTACCGGAAATACCATTGAAAGGGAAAATGGAAAGCAATGCTTCCACAGAATATGGGAAAAATACAGGCAAGTGGAAACATTACGATAAATTCTGCAAGTACTAGGAACAGGGACAGTATAATATCAGCCGGAGGAACTGTCGACATTAATTCATCGAATCTTGAAAATTCTGTAACGACAGGAAATGCCGTGCAGTTAAGAGACGGGCAGGAGATATTTAGAATATATTTCAAAAGAGGGAAAAAAGAATGCAACTTCCAATGCTTTTTCTGAAAAGGGACTTTGTAAATGGAGATATTGCCTATGGAGCCGGACAGCCAAGCATTATAGAAGGTTCGGCAGTAAATATAAATGCTCCGGTTATTACATCTCCGATTACTGAAGCAAATGGGAAAAATCAATAACGGAAGTGTAGCACACGGAGTTGCAGGGAGCCTGTTCACAGGTACGGTTGGAAAAAGGAATTTCTTCAGCAAATGGTACTGTCCAGTTGCGAATAATATGTCATCTGTTCAGGCAATTTTGAATACTGGGACAATTTCTGTAAATCCTTTACTGACTGGTGCAATGTTTACTCAGAACATGAATCCCGGTTCAAAATATCTGCTGGAAACTAGAAGTAAATATGTTGACCTGAATAAATATTATGGAAGTGACTATTTCCTGTCAAGACTAGGATATACGCCCTGGCTGGAACAGGGTTAGAAGACTGGGGGACGCATATTATGAAAACCAGCTGATAACTGTGGCATTGACAGAGCGATTAGGGACAGCATTTATCAATGGTAAATCTAATGAGGAATTGATAAAAATCATTGATGGATAATGCAGGGATGGAAAGTTCAAGACTGGGACTGCAGGTTGGAAAAAGAGCTGACACCTGAGCAGATTAGCGGACTGTCTAAAGATCTGGTATGGTATGTCACTCAGAATGTTAATGGTGTTGAAGTATTAGTTCCAAAAAAATTTACTTAAGCAGGGACACTCTGGCCACAGTAACTGCAGATGGCCGTAATAAAAATTGGTGGAGTTAAAGGGACATACATCAAAACTGATAATTTTGTAAATAACGGAATGAAAAATTGGTAATGGAGGAGTTACTTATGTCCAGGCAAACACTGTAAGAAATGAGACTGCAACAAATTTACTTTCAGAAATTACCGGAGACAGAACTTTCATCCATTCAGATGGAAATATCGAAAAATATCGGTGGAAGAATCAGCGGTAATGAAGTAGTTGCCCTAATTTCTGACAATGGAAAAAGTGACAAATGACACAACAAAGAGAACATTTGGCCATTACAATGGCGAATTTGACAGAACTGGGCATGAAGAAGTGAAATCTATTGGAACAATTTCTTCAAAAAGGAACTGTATTTGTGAAAGCGGACAGCTATGAATCAACAGGTGGAATGTTAAGTGCAGATCACCCGGCTTTTAGATGTGAACAAAGTAAACCTGAATGCCTTATCCCTTTCAGGAGAAGACAAGTTTGGTTCAGGAGGAAGCAACTTCAGCAGATATGCAGAAACAACGCATTTAGGAGCAGGAGTATCAGCAACTTCAGCTTCGGGAACAGTTGGAGATATGAACTTGAAAGGTTCGTCATTTATTGCAGAAGATACGACAGGACTTACAGTAACAGGAAATGTGAAAGCGGAGTCGACAGTAAACATCTATGAAAATGAATCGAGAAGTACAGGCAAAGGATTCATGTCATCGAGCAGCAGCTACAGAAATTCACATACTGAAGAAAATTCAGCAAGTAACCTGATGCTGGGGAAAAATGCTGTAATCAAAGGGAATATTGAAGGTATAGGAAGTAACATTGTTCTTGGAGAAAATACATATGTAGGTGGAAAAGTTACGACAGATTCAAGACAGCTTCATAACAGTTATTTTGAAGAGAACAGGAAAAAAGGATTCTCAGGGGGAATAAGTCACGGGACAGCCTCACTTAATTATGGAAAATCACAGAATTCATACGATGAGAAAAAGTACAGTAAATGCAAAAATCTAACCTTCAAATTGGAGATGGCTCAGTATTAAACAGGGGAGCAGAAATTACGGCTACAAACTTTGAATATGGGAATATTCAGATAAATAATGGCGATGTAAAATATGGAGCAAGAATTGATACAAGGGATGTGCATACGGAAAGTAAGAGCAGCAGTTTCGGAATTTCAGCAGGAATAAACAGCCCAATGTTAGACAGGGCAAAACAGGTTGCAGGAGCTGTAGAGCAGATTAAGAACGGCGATACTGCCGGCGGAGCTATGGAAGCGATAAATGCTACGACTGGTACAATTAAAGGGCTTTCAGAAAATATTACAAAACCTGATGGTACAAGAGCCACAATAAATGATATCAGAAGTGGAAATTTTAAGGTAAATAATGACTTTTATGTAAGCGGAAATATACGTGCAGGATTTAACAAGTCAAAAATCCAGTACAACTTCACACACTGAAAGTGCTGTAGTTACGACAATGCAACCAATGAATGAAAATTCTAGCATTACCTACAACAATGTAAACAACATAACGTATCAGGGAACACAGGCACAGGATGGGACATTTATCTACAATAATGTGGCAAATATTCAGAAGGAAGCAGTTGAGTTAAGAAACAGATACAGTTCTGAAAGTTCAGGCTTTGGAGTGGGAGTAAGTGCCGGAATAGGCTCAAACGGACAAATAAAGTCAAACGGTATCAGTGGGAATATTTCTGCAAATAGAAGCAACCGGAATACAGATGAAACAATCCATGCAAACGGAAGCTTCAAGAATATAAATGAAGTCCACAACAATACAGGCTCAATGGTACTAAACGGCTTTAACCAGGAAGGCGGAAAGGTAACTGGAAATATTGGTAATCTGGTTGTGGAAAGTAGACAGAACACAAGTACAACTACTGGAAGCAGTAAAGGAGTGAATCTTGGAATAAGTGCAAACGGAGTTCCAAGTTCAGTAACTATAAATGCGAGGCAGAACAAATGGAAACAGAGCATTTGTAGATAATCAAAAGTACATTCGTTGTTGGAGAAGGAAGCAATCTTCATGTTGGAACAGTTGAAAAATACTGGAGCTGTAATTGGTAAGGAAGGAAATTCTACATTTAAGATTGACACTTATGTTGGAAAAGATATCCAAAATTATGATACAATGACAACAACAGGAGGTTCAATAGGAGTTTCACTTGGAGGAAACCCAAAAATTACCAATGTTGGATTCAATCAGGACAGCAGGGACAAGCAAGGAATCACAAGAAACACTGTAATTGGAGATGTTGAAATAGCAGAAGCTGAAGGAAGTCCAATAAACAGGGACTTAGGAAAAGCCAATGAAGTAACTAAGGACACTCATAGTAGAACAAATATCAATGTAGAGCCACAGGTTATAGAATATATTTCAAACCCGGCAAAGTTCAAGGAAGATCTGGAAGTAGCAATACTTGAAGGAAAAGCAACAGGGGAAACAGTATTAAAATCCATAGAGAATATTGTAAATGGTGGGAAAGAAGATATTGGAGACCCTGAAAGAAGAGCAATAAATGAAATCAAGGAAGCGGTGATAAGGGTAAAGACGGCACCTCAGATGGAAAGTATAGCGAAAGCGAAAGACCTTAACTCACCTAATGTACTTAAGGAACTTGATATAGCTGCAATAGAAAAATATGACCCGTATGACCCTAATCTTCCGATAAAAGTAAGACAGAGAGTGGAAAAGACACTTAAGGATGGAAAAATTCCTGGAGTATTTTATGACAAGATTACAAAACAAGATATTTGTGTATAAGGGAATGGAAAATGACTTAGAAATACGTGCAGGTATAGCAAGGGAATGGAAGATATCGGAAGACCTTAAGGACGAGAAAGGTAAGCCGAATGAAGAAGGCAGACTAAACGCGACGGTAGCAGGAGAACTGGCTTATGATGACATGATGAAGCGGGGACGTGAAGGGAAGACAGAGAGCATAAGCACAGACAGGTTTGCAGATGCCGTAATGGATGTTAATAGTGAGGTTACGAGTGATAAAGAAATCGTTAAACTAGAAAGATTTCAGAAAGCTTGGATTGATAAGAATAAAAAGCATTAAACGGAAAGACTGGTGAAGAAAAATGTGAAAAGTGCTTTTTTTAAACAAACTGGAAAAAGAATATACAATTGATTGGGGAAAGTATAAAAATGGGACTAGAGCAAATGACTTTATATGTCATGAAAAATGAATTATTATTATTTTCAAGCAGAGAGATTTGTAACCATAGAAGAATTTAATAGAGATAGAAGAAACTATAGAAGAGTTCCTGATAATGAAGCAGTTTATCATAATATAATTAACTGGAAAAATTTATATTGGAGATAACAAAAAATATAAAGTATGTAAATAATGATAATGGAAAAGAAGTGGTGATTGATTCAAACGGGAAATTAGTAACAGATACTTTAAATCGTGGAACAGCCAATAGATACACTTATCTTGGAGATGAAGATCCTCACAAAAAGCACTCTATAGATGTTAAAAAAATTGGGTAGTGTGGGGAACAGGAATAGATGATAAAAAGTAATGTATATCAAAAGGATTCGAATACTTGCATTAGGAGGAATTGTATCAGTAAATTATGATAGTATAAAAATTATGGGCAAAAAAAGTAAAGGTATAACTTCAATAGGAGAATTAGAGTTGGCTCAATATGCGATTGATAAAAAGATATGAAATAATGGATCAATACAATAATTTATTAAAATTTAATCCTGAGCAAATAGCTCCCCGGATAATGGATTTGAGGTGATAATTTATGAAAAATTTTTAATAATAACATTACTTTTTATTACTAATTTGTTATTGTTTTAATAATGGTGAAACAATTAAAGAAAATCATTATGAAATTTCAATGCGTCGTTTAAATTATGGGGATGATGAGAAAAATTTCTAATATTGAAGATATAAATTTTGACAATGGTAATATAATTATTAAATTAAAAAAAGTTTGCAGAACAATTTATATTTAGAAACCGTAATAATCTATTATAAAGAGAAAAATAGGAGAAATTTATATAAATGAAAATTTGTATATTGAAAATATAAGTAATAATAAATATATTGATATCAACAGTTATATTTTTGAATATCCTATTAATAATGATTTACTCTGGATTTTAGGAGAAAAGAATGAAAAATATAACATATCTTCTGGACCATACATGGAAAATGAATTTATATTTAAAACTGTCATAAAAGACAAGGCTAATAATAAAAATATATAATTTAAAAACGTGAAAATAGATATACTATTTGTAGAGCAGGGAAAAATCAGAAGATTGACTTTTGATCATTAATATTATTTTTTTAGAATATATTTAATAAGTCATATTAACAGAAGTATATAAGCAAGAAATGTTAAGGAAAATGGTTATGATTGAGTAGGTTTCACATTATAGATAACTAGAGTAAGTTTTGGATAATAAGATACAAATAACAGGAAATTGGTAGGCAGAAGAACCAGAATACAGTTGAAACTGTTTATACAAACGGAAATTTCAAGAATGTAAATGAAGTACATAACAACACAGGAACAATGATAATAAGAGGCTCAATCAGGAAGGTGAAAAAAGTAACAGGAAACATTGGAAGATTTGAAGCTCACTTCATTACAGAACACAAGTACAACTACTGGAAGCAGTAAAGGAATGAATCTTGGAATAAGTGCAAACGGAGTACCAAGTTCAGTAAACATAAATGCGGGCAGAACAAATGGAAACAGGGCATTCGTAGACAAACTCAAAAGCACATTCATTGTTGGAGAAGGAAGCAATCTTCATGTTGGAACAGTTGAAAATACTGGAGCTGTAATTGGTAAGGAAGGAAACTCTACATTTAAGATTGACACTTATGTTGGAAAAAGATATCCAAAATTATGATACAATGACAACAACAGGCGGCTCAATAGGAGTTTCACTTGGAGGAAACCCAAAAATTACCAACGTTGGATTCAATCAGGATAGCAGAGATAAGCAAGGTATTACAAGAAATACAGTAGTTGGAGATGTTGAGATAGGAGAATCTTCTGGAAGTCCAATAAACAGGGATTTAGGAAAAGCAAATGAAGTAATAAAGGACACTCATAGCAGCACAAATATCAATGTGGAGCCACAGGTTATAGAATATCTTACTAATCTCGGTAAACTGAAAGAAGATATTGGGAAAGCTAAAAAGAAATCTCAGATGTAACAACAGCAATAAAGGAATCAATTTACGACAGAGGAGATGACAACAGAAACTTCTTTGGACAGCTTAGAGAGGTAAGACTTAGTGAAACTGTGAATAATATAGCAGGGAAAAGACTTACAGAAGCTGATACTCATGAAGAAATTGCAAATGCTTTTAAAAATGCTTACAAAGATTTAGGTTATGATACAGAAATTATATTTTCTGATCCAAAAAAATGCACCACAGCTGATTGACAAAAAATGGACATGCGAAAGTAGGAGCAGCATACATCAAAGATGGTGTGAGAACAATAATAATCAATGCTGAAGCAGACGAAAATCAAAGTAAGGCATGGCTAATTGGAACTATTGCTGAAGAAGGAAAGCTCATCTTATCGGAAGAACTGAAAATAGACAAATTAATACAGGAACTGATGAAAAAGGATTAGAAAAGTACAGGAAAAAGCTCAAATGACTATTTTTATGAATCTTATATAGACAATGATAAACCACTGGCAATAAAAATCAGATGGTAAAGATTATAGTAAAGTTGATTTTTGGAGAAAATGTAGGAGATGATATTGGATTATTTCATGGTGGAGGACCAGGGACTTGGGAAGGTGTTGAAGGGTTAAAACAATTATTAGATTATCCAGAAGATTACATTTATAGACCTGAAATAGACCATAATGGAGATTTAGATCATCTTAGAGTTCATAATAGAGCTGAAGTTGCTACTGAAGTAATAGGTAGTTATGAACATAAAAATAAAGATTTAAAAATAGATCTTGGATAGTATGAGTGCAGATGGTGTTATAGCAGCAGCTGGGAAAAATAATATGGAAAAAGTTGATGAAATAATCTCTGTCTTTGGAAGAGTAAGATATACTGAAAAAATCTGCCGAATATAACTAAAGAAACAGCAGATAAAATTTATATAGTAAATTTGGATAAAGATCATGTATTTATGCCGGGATATGGAGATAAGTCTTCAAAATCTATGAAAAATGCAATTGAAAGAATGACTAAAAAGGGTGAATTGAAATACAATAAAAGAAACAGGTTACTATGAAAATAGATATGGAGTAGAGATAAAATTTATAACGATGACTAAAAGTCAAACTAAAACACGGTGGTGTAATGATGACTCCAGAAAAATTAAAAACCTACAAATTGGGGATTAGAACATTTAGTGTATAAGTTAAGAAGTGCAGGTTCTAAATTACCAATAAAATGAAGAGAAGGTGAAAATAAAATAATGAAAAATAAAAAAATATTAATTTTTGCTATTTGTACTTATAAATTTTTAATTTTTGGAGAAGTAAAAAGAATTATAATTGTAATTTTTTTGACTGATTTTTCCATTTAATGAAGAAAATAATAAGTTTATTGATCTGTATACTGGAAAAACAAATATGAAAAATAAAAAGAAGGAATAACAGAATGCAAAGTTGTAACAGGAGGTCCATTTAGAATAATTAACAAATCCTTCTTTTGGAAAACAGAATGATCATCATTATTTTGACAATGCTGTAATATCATTAGAAATTAAGAATGGAAGAATGGTAGAGCTTGAAGTAAAATCTGCATTCAATAATGAACTTCTTTTTCTGGAAAAATATAATTATTTAGGATTAGATGGAGAAGTTTATATAGATGGTTCAGTTCAGAATTCCGGCTATTCAATGAAATTAAATTATAAAAATGGTAAAACCAACGGGAGAACTTGTAGAGTATTACAATAATGGTAAAATATATAGAAAGTCAATGTTAAGAAATGTACAGATAGATTTATCACATTTTTTTCTGATGAGTTTGAAAAAATATGTAAATAGTTATGAAATTTATGATTATAATACAGGAGAAAAAAATTTTTCTCAGAAAGTTTAAAAAAACGGAAATGGAAGAATTATCTCGTATACACCTAGTGGGAAACAGTATAAAGATTATGAAATTAAAAATCGTAAAATTATAGGAGGAAAGGAAGTTGCTCGTAGTCCAGATGGAAAAATCTGATTCTGAATATTATTATCATAAAAATGGAAAAGTAAAAAATATATTCAACATGGCAGTAGTGGTGCAAGAACGGAATACGATTATGATATTAACGGAAGAATGCTAAGAGATACACATTATAACAAAGATGGAGAAATAGACAATATAATAGATTACACTACGTTAAATAATACTAAACTCCATTTAAATAACGGATTTATTATAAATTTTTAGCAAGAGATTAAAAACTTAATACTTCCAAACAATACAAAAATATTTTTTTGTACTGACCCCAAAAAGTTGGACAAATTAAATTAACTTGCTAATAAGGATTGACTTCTGTAAGAAGCAGGAGTTAATCCTTTTAATTTTTCCTTTATTCTTTTGTTATTGTAATAATATATGTAATCTTCTATTGCTTCTTTCAATTCATCTAATGTCCTGTACGCTGCTTCCCTGTCCATAAAAACATCTCTGATTTTAACAGACCAAAAGAAAACATTCCATTAATCCATTGTCTAAACTGTTTCCTTTTCTTGACATACTTTGAGTTATCTTCTTTTCTTTTAACCTTTCCTGATATAAATTATGCTGATACTGCCAGCCTTGATCACTATGAAATATTAAATCCTCATAATTCTCATTTTCTTTAAATGCCAAATTTAACATATGATTTATCTGATCCAAGTTAGCATTTTTCGAAATATCATATGAAACTATATATCTTCCATAAGCATCCAATATTGGAGATAAGTATAACTTTTCCCTCTTAGATTAAATTCTGTTACATCTGTAAACCATTTCTGATTTGGAGCTGCTGCTTCCAAAAATCTCTCTTGATATGGTTATCAGCTATCTTTCCTATTTGACCTTTGTATGAAGAATATTTTTCTCTTTTTACGGATAATACTCTGTAAATTGAATTTCTTCATAGTCCTCTGCACCTTTTTATGATTAATATTGAATCCTTGATTCTTTAATTCCAATGTTATTCTTCGATAACCATATCTTCCTTTATTTGCATAGTAAATTTCTTTGATTTTTTTCAATGACATCTTTATTCTTCTCATCAATATCTTTCTTGTTGATATAGTAGTAATATACTGATCTTGATATTCTGGCAATCTTTAGCAGCATTTTGAAAGGGTATTTAACTCTAAGTTCGGCTATTACTCTTACTTTTTTTCTTCTCTTTTAGCTCCCTTTCCTGAACTAGAGCTCTCAATTTTTTTAAGTATTCATTCTCAGCTTTTAGGTAAAGTATTTCATCTTCTAATTGTTTAATCTTATCTTTTCAGATAATGCTTTATCATTTTCTTGGGTTTAGTCATAGCTTTTAGGTTTCCTTCCTCTTTTCTTCTCTATAACATTATACCCGTTTTCTTTAAATTTTGAAAGCCAATTATGTAAAAGACCGGAAGAAGCTAAACCGACATCAATGGCGACAGAATTAATAGACTCATTATTAACTAGAATTCTATTAATTATCTGTAACTTAAATTCTTTAGAATAGTGTTTATTTTCACCATTTCCTATAATATCATATCCATGTTTTCTAATCAATCTGATTAAATAATGAAGGACAATCTTGTTAACATTAAAAGCTTTTGGCTAATGGAAGCAATAGTTTCACCGTTTTTTTATTTCTTTCATATATTTCAATTTTATCTTCTCTTGTTAAATTACTCATAAAAACTGCACCTCCAATCTTGTGTCCAAGATTTTGGGTGCAGTACATGGATATATTTTTATATATAATGACTAGTATTTCGTTGTTAGTACCTGTTTATTTAAATATTTTTTTGGTGTAATAATATATCGTTATACGTTTGAAATTCTAGATTATTTACAAATTCTAAATATTATTTTTTTATGAAATAATAATAGATAATTTTTACCATATTATATTTTTTAGAAATTATACTTCCCATAGTTTATTTTAAAAAAATTACAAATAGTTAGAATTTGAATTTTAAAAATTTTAATTATACAAAATTTGCCCATATAACCCCTACAACCCAAAAATTTTTTTATTTAATGTATGTTTTTATACCAAAAATTGATTTTTGAGCTATATGGATGTTATATGGGCTTTTTAGATGATATTTTTAAAAAGCTCTTTATAAGTGATGGGGATGAAAAGAGCCAATTATAACAAAAAAAGGCTGGTAAATTCCAGCCTAATTTGTTACAAAATTTAATTTATTATCAAGTTTCCTTTATGGGGTCTACCTTAAAGGTAAATTCATTATATCAGATTACATTATTTTATGCGATATTATATTGCTTATGCATTTACTACTTTTTTTCACAGTATATGTCAACTTTTCTCCGTCACTGTCTATTAGTATTGTACTGTTTTCAGGTATTTCATTAGACAGTATCATTTTTGATAAGTTAGTTTCTATATCCTTCTGTACAAATCTTTTCAGCGGTCTTGCTCCGTAAGCAGGATCGTAGGCTTCGTTTACAATGAAATCAAGAGCATTGTCAGTGAATTCCACTTTTATGAACTGTTCCTTAAAGCTTATGGTTGATGTCTTCCAGAATAAGTTTGATAATATTTTTAACACTGTCTTTTCCAAGTGATTTGAATATAATAATATCATCTATTCTGTTCAGGAATTCAGGCTTGAATCTATGTTTCATTTCATCAAGTACCGCTTCCTTCGTAGTATCTGAAAGCTGAGGATCTTCAAGTATTATTTCACTTCCAATATTTGAAGTCATTATAACGATAGTGTTTTTAAAGTCTACAACTTTTCCTTTTCCGTCAGTAAGACGTCCGTCATCAAGCAGCTGTAACAAGACATTGAATACATCCGGGTGTGCTTTTTCAATTTCATCAAACAGGATTACGGAATAAGGTTTTCTTCTTACTGCTTCAGTAAGCTGGCCACCTTCTTCATATCCTACATACCCTGGAGGCGCTCCTATAAGTCTAGTGACGCTGAATTTATCCATGTACTCACTCATATCAATTCTTACAATATTGTTTTCATCATCAAACAGGTTAAGAGAAAGAGTTTTTGTCAGGTAAGTCTTACCTACTCCGGTAGGACCTAGGAATATGAATGAACCAATAGGTCTGTTAGGATCCTTCAGTCCTGCACGTGATCTTATAATAGTGTCGCTGATTGTTTCGATAGCGTCATCCTGGCCTATAACACGTTCCTTCATATATTTAGCCAGATTCAATATTTTTTTCCTTTTCTCCCTGCATAAGTTTTGATACAGGTATTCCTGTCCATTTTCCAACAATTTCAGCAATTTCCTCACTGTCTATTTCCTGTTTTAACAGTTTGTTATTGTCGTGTTCCTTAGCTTTTTCCTGTAATTCTGTTCTGTCCTTTTTCAAGCTGAGGTAATACTCCGTATTGTAATTCTGCAAGTTTATTGTAGTCGTTCTTTCTCTGTGCAGACTTCAATTTCAAGTCTTACTTTTTCAATTTCTTCATTAAGTTTCTTAATTTTTCAACTTCCTGTTTTTTTCATTTTCCCATTGAGACTGGAATGCGGCTTTCTTTTCATTCAGTTCAGCCAGTTCTTTTTCAAGATTTTCCAGTCTGTCTTTTGAGCCTGATCCTTTTCTTTTTTTCAAGGGCAACTTTTTCAATTTCCAGCTGCATTACACGTCTTGTAACTTCATCAAGCTCTGTCGGCATTGAATTAATTTCAGTTTTTACCTTTGCGGCAGCTTCATCAATCAGGTCAATAGCCTTATCAGGCAGGAATCTGTCATTTATATATCTGTCACTCATTGTTGCGGCAGTAACAAGGGCATTGTCTGTAATTCTTATTCCGTGGAAAATTTCAAATTTTTCCTTCAGTCCACGAAGTATTGAAATTGTATCTTCCACAGAAGGTTCATTTACAAGTATTGGCTGGAATCTTCTTTCAAGGGCGGCATCCTTTTCTATATATTTTCTGTATTCATCAATAGTCGTAGCACCGATTACTTTAATTTCCCCACGTGCAAGCATTGGTTTTAAAAGGTTTCCTGCATCCATTGAACCTTCAGTTTTTCCGGCACCTACAATGTTGTGAACTTCATCTATGAATAATATTATTCTTCCGTCACTGTTTTCAAGCTCATCAAGTACTGCTTTAAGTCTTTCTTCAAATTCTCCCCTATATTTTGCACCTGATATAAGGGCTCCCATATCAAGTGAGAATATTGTTTTATCCTTTAGATTTTCAGGAACGTCACCATTAAGTATTCTCTGTGCAATTCCTTCTGCAATGGCTGTCTTACCGACTCCAGGTTCCCCTATCAGTATAGGATTGTTTTTATTTCTTCTTGATAAAATCTGAATGGCACGTCTTATTTCATTATCCCTTCCTATTATCGGGTCAATTTTACCTTTTCTTGCCAGTTCAACAAGATCTTTACCATATTTATCAAGAGCTTCATATGTATTTTCAGGGTTGTCTGTCATAATTTTCTTACCTCCTCTTACTCCTTCCAGAGCATTTTCAAATTGTTTTTTCACAACACCGTTTTCCTTAAGAAAACTGTTATTGTCATAGCTTGCCAGAAACAGATGTTCTGTACTTATATATGCATCTTCCATTTTTTTAGCATAATCTTCTGCACCTACTAAAACTCTGTTCATTTCTGCATTTGGCCTCGGATCTGAAACTCCGCCTTCGATTTTCGGCATCCGGTCCAGTTTTTCTTCCAGTTTTTTCATGAGGTCAACTGTATCTATCCCCATTTTCTTCAGAAGATTGGGGATAAGTCCGTTCATCTGTCCTATCAATGCAAGAAGCAGATGCTCAACCTTCATATCGGAATGTTTATATCTAATCGCAAAGTTATGGGCTTCCGAAATAGCTTCCATACTTTTCTGCGTAAAATTGTTTTTCCATATGTATCATTCTCCTTTTTTTACTATGTATGTGATAAAAAGCCTTTTTATTTCCTAGCTTTTTCTATTTGTTAGCACTCTACATCCTTGAGTGCTAAAAATAATATATCACAATTAAATTTATATGTCAATACTTTTTTTCAAAAAATTTTTATTTTTTTATCTTATATGATAAAATACATCTGAAAATATAGAAAAAAATAGATAAAATTTTCTTCAGACAGATAAACTGTGAATAAATTTAAAGAAAAACGTTAAAAATTTGTATAATTGAATAAATGTGGTAAAATTAATAGTAGACAAAAAAATTGGGAGGATATCGTTATGGATTTTATGAAAAAAATATGAGTACTGGCTAAATTCTGATTCAATTGATGAAAAAGGATAAAGAAGAATTGAGAGGCCTAAAAGATAATTTGAAAGAAATCGAAGACAGATTTTTTTAAAGATCTGAGCTTTGGTACAGGGGGAATAAGAGGGAGTAAGAGGAATAGGAACAAACAGAATTAATAAATATGTAATAAGAAAAAGCAACTCAAGGGCTTGCTAACTACATGCTTAAATACAATGAAAAAGAAGCAAAGGAAAGAGGAATAATAATTGCTCACGACTGTAGAATAGGATCAAGGGAATATGCCCTTAATACAGCGAGAGTAATGGCTGCAAACGGAATAAAGGCGTATATTTATCCTGATTTAAGATCTACTCCTGAATTGTCGTTTGGTGTGAGATATAAAGGATGTCTTGCAGGAATAGTTGTAACTGCGAGCCACAATCCTGTGGAATATAACGGATATAAAGGTTTACTGGGAAGACAGGGGCACAAGTTGTAGATCCACATGCACCTTCAATAGTTGCTGAAGTAAATAATATTGCAACACTTGAAGAAATAAAAGTTATATCTGAAGAAGAAGGAAGAAAATCAGGACTTATAATCGAGCTTGACAGTCAGATTGATGATGACTATATTGCAGAAATAAAGAAACAGACATTAAAAACAGACATTCCTGGAAAGGAAAACTTCAAGATAGTATATACTCCGCTTCATGGAACAGGTGGAAGACCGATGAAGAGAATACTGTCTGATTTTGGATACAGTTTTGAAGTTGTAAAGGAACAGATAGAGCCTGACGGAAACTTTCCTACAGTAGTTTATGCAAATCCTGAAGAAGTTGCCGCATTTAAACTTGGAACTGCTTTGGCTGATGAAACTGGAGCAAAAATTGTTATGGCAAATGATCCGGATGCAGACAGAATAGGAATAGCTGTAAAGGATGACAATGATGAATGGTACTATCCTAACGGGAACCAGGTAGGACTGCTATTATTACAGTATCTTCTAAACAACAAGAAGGATATCCCTGCAAATGCACAGGTAATAACTACAATAGTTTCAACACCTATGATAGATGTAATAGCACCTGCAAAGAATGTAGGAGTTATGAAAACTCTTACAGGATTTAAATATATTGGAGAAAAAAATAAGACAGTTTGAAAATAAAGAACTTGACGGGAAGCTATTTATTTGGATTTGAAGAAAGCTACGGATACCTTATAGGAACTCATGCAAGAGATAAGGATGCCCTTGTAACATCAATGATCATAGCAGAAATGGCATCATACTATAATTCTATCGGAGCTCAATCTACAAGGAACTTCAAAAAAACTTTACAAGGAATTTGGATTCTATCTGGAAGGAATAAAATCCGTTACATTAAAAGGAAAAGATGGAATTGAAAAAAATGGCAGAATTAATGGCTGGTCTAAGGGAAAATGTAAAAGGATACACTGATAGGTAAGAAAATAAAAAATCAAGAGAGATTTTTGATTCGCATAAGGAATATAATCTTGAAACAGGGGAAGAAAAAGAAATACATCTTCAAAAAGAAAACGTACTTCAGTTTGTTCTTGAAGATAATACATTTATAACAGCAAGACCTTCAGGAACTGAACCTAAGATTAAATTCTATTTCAGTGTAAATTCAGATTCAAATGAAAAATGTTAAGGAAAAAAACTTGCAAAAAAACAATGGAAGAATTTGAAAAAAATTCCTGAATTTATAAAATAAATCGAAAAAAATTATATGAAGAGGGTAAAAAGTAAGGTAGATGAAAGACACAGGAAACAGGAAAATAGAAAAATGTAGATGCACTTTATGTACATATTCCTTTTTGTGATGTGAATATTGTGATTTCTGAACATTTATAAATATGAGCCGTGAATATGAGAAATATACGGAAGCACTGGTGAAAGAACTCAAAATGTATCCTGAATATGAATATGATACGGTATATTTTGGAGGAGGGACTCCGTCTCTTCTGCCTATTGAACTGCTCTCATATATAATGGAAAATATAAAAATATAAAAAGAGGGAGAAATAACATTGGAACTCAATCCAAATGATATGTCTCCCGAAAAGCTCTATAATTAAGAAAATTAGGGATAAATAGGCTCAGTATAGAATACAGAGTTTTCAGGATCATGTACTAAAATTTTTTTAGGAAGACTGCATAGTGGCGAGGATGCCGTAAGGGTATTTCAGGGATGCCAGAAATGCAGGATTTGAAAAATATTTCCATTGATCTGATGTTCGGTATTCCCAACCAGAGCCTTGAAGACTTGAAAAAAAGATTTGGAAACAATAATTCAGCTTTCTCCTGAAAATGTGTCAATATATTCACTTATCTGGGAGGAAGGGACAGTCTTCTGGAGTAAGCTCCAGAAAGGTCTTTATCTGAGATGGATCAGGATCTGGAGCTGAAATGTATGAGGAAATAATAGATTTCCTGAAAAATGGATATGTACATTATGAAATATCTAATTTTTTTCAAAAAGGAAAAGAGTGGGGTGCATAACCTGAAATATTGGAGAAACAAGGAATTTATAGGAGCAGGATTAAGTGCGGCCACATACTGTAAAGGAAAAAAAGATACAGCAATGTGAGATCTTTCAGTAAATATTACAGATGTATTGAGAAAAATATTTTTCCTGTAGATGATAAAAAGTATAGAAATAGTTGACAAAGAAGAAGAGAAAAACTCAAAAAATATGCTCGGATTAAGACTTACAGAAGAAGGAACAGAATATTTTTGAAGCTGAAGAAGTAAAAACTTTTAAGTAATGGATTGCTTGAAAGGTTTGATGGCGGTAAAAAGAATGAGACTGACTGAAAAGGGAATTCTTCTTGCAAATGATGTATTTGTTGAATTTATTTAAAAAAACAGGTATAATATATAAAAGATTTAAAGCAAGGAGAAATTATGGAACTTAACAGTGGAAAAATATCTCAGAATTATGAAGGTATTCTTCAGGATATAAAAATATTCGCCTTATCCTGAAAAAGGTAAAAATATTATTTGTAAGTAAGTATCTGGGGGATTGAAGAACAGGAAGCCTTGATAAATATGAGGGTACAACTATTTCGGAGAAAAATAGGGCACAAGTTTATAGAGATAAATTGGAAAAATTTTCCGGTGAAAAATATGAGAATTTAGTTTGGGATTTTATTGGAAGGTTGCAAAAACAAAATAAAGTATATAATAACAAATGTAAATTTGATACATTCAATAGATTCTTTCGACTTATTATCGGAAATTAATAAAAAGCAATTGAAAAATAATAGAGTTGTTAATGGTCTAATACAAATTAATGTTTCAAAGGAAGAATCCAAAACAGGAATTTTACATAGAAGATTTTCAGAAGGAATCAGAAAAAAATATTTTTTTCTATGAGCAACGTTAAAATTAAAGGGTTTATGACAATGGCACCTTTAGAAGCAGAAATTGAAGAAATAGATGGATATTTTTCCAAGATGTACAATTTAAAAGAGTACGATATAATTATTGTAGTGAGCTTTTCTATGGGAATGTCGAATGACTATATAGGAAGCATTGAAAAACGGTGCTACTATACTTAGAATAGGAAGCAAATTATACTGGTAATAGGAGGTTAGAGCTTTGGGATTAAAACAGAAATTTTTGGAATTTTTCGGCGAAGTTGATGAAGACGATGAAGTAGTGGAAAATAAAAAGTTGAAGAAGAAGTTGAAGTGACACAACAACCAAAACAGCAGGTTAAGACTTACAGTCATGTGGAGTTTGATCATCCTGAAGAAAAGGAAAAAGAAAGGTATGAATATTTTTGGCGGAGGAAAGAAGGAGGAAATAGGAAAGATGAAAGTAAGCTATGTCTCAATAATTAGACCGAAAGTCTTTGAAGATTCCAGATTAATAGCAGACTCAATAAAAGAAAAGAAAGTTGTAACATTTAGTTTAGAGTTTTTAGAATTTGAAGTAGGACAGAGAGTAATAGATTTTGTTAGTGGAGCAGCTTATGCGATGGATGCACATCTTTCAAAAAGTTACAGATAAAAGTTCTTACATCTATTCCAAATGGAGTTGGATACGAAGATATCGATACTTCATTGGAAGAAGAAAAAGACAGAAGTAAATTATTATAATTAAAATTGAAAAATATGCCTTAGTTATTATGGATTATAATAATTTAAGGTATATTTTTATTATATTGAAAAGCTTAAATAAATTTTTGGCCTGTTAGGGAAATGTATGATAATAATGCAAAGTTACGAAAAAATAACGGAGAAAAATAAAAAAAGGGAAAAACCTTTTATTTATTGATGTAAGAAGTCCCTCAGAATATAGGGAGGCAAGAATACCTGGAGCTGTGAATATACCTGTGTTTTCTGATAAGGAAAGGGAATATATAGGAACCCTTTATAAAGTGGAAGGAAAAAGGAAGCAATAAGGGAAGCTGTAGGGAATTGTGGGAGTACAGGATATTTACATCGAATTTGAAAAATATATTGAAAAAGGACAGGGGAACTGATAGTTTACTGTGCAAGGGGCGGTATGCGTTCCTCAACAGTTACTTCCCTGTTTAAGGAATTTTCATTGCCTGTCATAAAACTGGAAAATGGTTATAAGGGATACAGGCAGTATTTAAATGAGAATCTTCCCAAGATGATTAAAGAAAAGGAACTGATTGCCCTATACGGGAAAACTGGTTCCGGAAAAACAAATATACTGCAGGAAATAAAACAGAAGGGTTATGATGTACTGGATTTGGAAAAATGTGCAAATCATAGGGGATCACTGCTGGGAGGAATAGGTCTTGGTGGAGATGAAACCCAGAAAAATTTCGAAGCTTATGTAATGGACAGTATATTAAAATCCAAGTCAGATGTAATATTTACAGAAGGGTGAAAGTAAGAGAATAAGGGAAAGCGTTGTTATGCCAAATTATTTATTTGAAGAAGTTTTTAATGCGAGAAAATTTTTCATAGAAACAGATATGGATAAGAGAGTTGAAATAATTAGAAAAGGAATATCTGAAGGAAAGCTATGATGAGAATGAAATTTTTGCAGCACTTGAAAAACTTGGTAGATATATTGGTGAAAAAAAGAAAAAAATGAATATATCGAAGAACTGAAAAATAAAGAGTTTGACAAAGTCATAAAAAGATTTGATGGAAAAACTACTATGATAATGCATACAAAACAAAAAGCCATACTTTTCGAGAAAACATTTTACAATGCAGATGAGGAAAAGTGTGCTGAGGATATAATAAAATATGTATTTGGAATATATATTAAATGAGGCTATCTCAAAAATTGAAAAAATGATGTAAAAACTATATTTATTCATTTCCCTGTTTTTGAATTGTAAAATTTTAAATAATTCATAAATATAGTTTTTCACATTATGTTTTTAATTTTGGATAGCCTATTTAAATTTTCTAGACAATATAAATTTTATTAAATATCAGCTTTTTCTATCTTATCAATACCTTCTATGTCAGCTTTGACTTTTTCCCTAAATTCAGATACAGTATGGAAGTAATCAGAACAACTGCAGCAACAAGCTGTACAGGAGATAAAAATCTTTTTATAAACAATAGCTTCTGTAACAACTGAAGTAAGTGGGAAAAGCCAGTTCACAGAAAGTTGAAATGGAAGCAGTTACATTTTTCAGTCCATTATAATAAATAAGGATAGCTATCAGTCCAAATATGGCGATAAACATTGAAAGGGATATTAATCCTCCGTTACTGAAGTAAAGGCCAAGACTTTTTCCGTATTTCCTGAAAAATAGTACAAAAAAACAGAGTTACTACTGTAGTAAAGAAAAATCTGTAAAATGTACTTGTCAGGAAGGAAAATTTATATACAACCTTTTTCCAAATACAGTTGCACTCCCAAAAGGAAAAAAAGCCGCAAGCAGTGAGTACATGGCAGCAAGAATATTATTTTTTGGTAAAAGTGCAGGACTTTTAAATTCAAATGTCAAAAGATATATTGCAATTAGCAGAAATAGCAACAATTATATAAAAATCTTTTTGAAGGTCTTTCCTTTAAAAATAAAGAAAGCAAGCAAGACTGCGAATATAGGCTGTGCCTTCTGGATAAGATATTACAATACTGAATTTGCTGAATTCACTTAGCTGAAGGGCTTTTTACAATGGAAAGAGTTCCCAAAGTACCTCCAAATAATGCAATCAGTATGAAAAATATATAGTCATTTTTAGTGAAGTTTTTAGTTCCTTATACTGGTTGAAAAAGAACCGATAAAATAAGAGTTGGTATTGCATGGGCAATAAAAAACAATAAAATTGACATCATAAAAATGAAATTTTTGAAAAATATGCAGGAGTAAGCAGAACTCCATCCAGCCCCCACATGACAGCTGCAATTACAATTAAAGAAGCTCCTAAAAAGAGTGTTGTTTTTCTTCATCATTTTTCCTTTTCCATATATAACATATTAAAATATAGGTTGAAATATGCTATAATTAAATATTATTTCAAATTATAACATAAAATGAATGAAAATAAAAACATGAAAGGAAAGTAAATGAGTATAATTTTTAGCGATAATAATACTTGGAATTATTATTTTTTTACATGAACTTGGTCATTTTATGACAGCAAAGTATTATAAAATGCCAGTTTTGGAATTTTGCAATAGGAATGGGTCCAAAAGTTATTTACAAAAAGGATAGGTGAAACAGATTATTCTATAAGAATGTTGCCATTAGGAGGATTTGTAAATATTGCAGGTATGCAGCCGGAAGAAAATCCTGAAGATGAAGTTCCGGGAGGATTTTATACAAAACCTGCATTTAGTAGATTTGTTGTACTGATTGCCGGTGTAATGATGAATTTTCTGACATCTATCATAGCAATATTTATTTTAATTTCAATGACAGGAGTGGTACCGTTAAAATATATAGAACCTGTTATTGGAACGATTCAGGAAAGTTCAAGAGCCAAGGATTTTTTACAGCCTGGAGACAGAATTACAGAAATAAATGGAGCAAAAATTTCCAGTTGGAAGGATTTGCAGGAGGAAATTTTAAAAATTAACGGAACTGAAAAAAAGTATAATGACGAAAATATTCCTGTTAAAAATATCCAGAAATGGAAAGGAAATGTCAGATAATGTAAAACTGACATACAGTAAAGAGACTGAGTCTTATATTTTTAGGAATTCAGGTACAATCTCCGAAACTTTCATTCTTAAAGAAAAATAAAAATTTCGGTGTATTCTTTTGCAGAATATTTTAAAATGATGGTGCAAAGGTCTGAAAATGCTTATAACTGGAAAAAGTTTCGGCAAAAAGAAATAACAGGGCCTGTAGGATTACCTAAATTTGTAGGGAGCCTATAAAACTGGAGGAGGACTGGCTCTTATAAATATATTTTGTAGTATTATCAATAAATATAGGGCTTATGAACCTTCTTCCTATACCTGCACTTGATGGTGGAAGACTTTTATTCGTAATACCTGAATTTGTAGGAATAAAGGTGAAATAAAAAGATAGAGGAAAAAATCCACATGATAGGAATGATGCTGTTATTGCTTTTAATGGCCTTCATCATATTCAATGATGTGACAAAATACTTTTAATGATTAGTTAGGAAAAATACTAAATATAACAAAAACTATATTTCATTATTTACTAAAATTTTACTCATACAAAACAGTTAGTTTCACTAAGGAAAAATCAAAAATTCGCCTGAAGGCTGTTGATTTTTCCTAAATTCATATCCTGTTTTGCATTGTAAAAATTTCAGATAACCTCGAAATATAGTTTTTATACTGTTTATTAATCTTTTATTTTGAAAAGTCTAAATTAATTTTTCTAAACTTATATTCTGTTTTTATATTGTGATATTTCAAATAACTTGAAACATAGTTTTTATATTGATTATTATTTTTTTCCCTAACAACCTAATTAAAAGTCTTTTCTGCAGAAGGAATATGGATGAAAATACCATTAAAAAACCCTAGCAGTTCAACAGGTGAGAAAGACATTTTAAAAGATTACTATTGACAATATTGCAGCCAGAATCGGTTCAAAAGCTGTAAGAATACCGGCTAGAGATGATGAAATATAGTTAAGGCTTGCAATATATATTAAATAAGCAATGGCAGTACCTAAAATTACTACTATTATAACCTGAATAACAGATTCAAAAATTAATATCCCCTTCAACTTTCCAGAAGGGATGAATTATATTTGCTATAAAGCTTCCTACAAACATTCCCCAACCGACAACTGTAATACTTCCATATCTTTTTAAAAGCTGTTTTGGCTGAATGGAATAAAATGCAATCATAATGGCAGATACTACTCCGATTAAAAGTGCTTCTCTTGATCCTGTCAAATTTGAAAAATTCCCTTTTGTTGCAATGCACACAACTCCCAAAAATGGTCATAATAAGTAAAACAACAGTTGATATAGACGGAACTTTTTTATTTTTAACCGATCTCATAAATGAAAATAAAAAAAGGTGCTGTAAACTGTAAAATTGTTGCAAATGATACGTTGCTTAATTCAATTGTTCTAAAGTAGGTGAACTGTACAAAGTATATTCCGGCAATTCCAAACAGGAGGATTCCTATAATATCTTCTACTCTTTTAAATGGTTTGAATATGGATTTCTTTTTCAATAAAAACAACTGCTATGAGAAGTAGTATCCCAGAAACAGCAGTTCTTACAGATACAAGCCAATCAGCTGAAAAATGGAATTCTTTTAAATAGTATTTCTCCTGAAAATTCCTGAAATAGACCATAGACTGGCGGCAAGGCTGGCAAGCAGCATTCCACGTAATCTGGCTTTTGTCTTCATTTTTAACCTCATTTTCTTTTTTTGTTATTTATACGCAGTTAATTTAAAAAACTATACGCATCTATAAATCAGTATACCACAGGAATTGTAAAAATAAAAGTTAATGTAAAAACTATATTTCGAGTTATCTGTAATTTTACAATGCAAAACAAGAAATGAACTTAGGAAAAATCAACAGCCTTTTAGGCGAATTTTGATTTTTCCTGAGTGAATAAAATGTTTTGTATGAGTAAAATTTTACAGAAAACGATGAAATATAGTTTTTATAGTATCATGTAGTTTTATTATTTATCTCACTTTTTAAAAGTTAAATTTTTTCCATTTCCAGTAGTTAATACTAAAAGTATTTTTTTATCAAGTAATCTAATTTTTAACATTTTGAATATATTGTGAGAAATCTCTTTCAAGTTTCATAAGGTTTTCCGGTCCGGCCATTCTTGTAGAAGATAAAATTCCAATTGTTATATTATTGTCTTTAATCTTATAGCTGGAGAAATAATTGTTTACACCTGAATTTCCATTTACACCGTCTTCTGTAAAAGGCAGTGTAACATCTTCATGATTTTTAAAGTTCTTCCTGCCATATCCACAAGTTTCCATTCAGTGTTTAAAAATTTCCTTATTTAATGGAAGAGCAGAATTTTGCTCCTTATTTTCATATATTTTCAAAGCTTCTGAAAGTTAGAGTGTCACCTTTTTGAATTTTTCCAGTATCAGAGTATCCTTATCCTGTTTTACTTTTTAGCAGAACCTAGAATTCTTAAGAATCTATCTTCCACATCCATTGCACTTCTCGATCCTAACATAAGGTTTACGCTTAATTGTGAAATGGAAATCGAATCATTGCTTAATTTATACCCACCTGAGTATCTATTTACTCCTGAAAAACCACTGATACGATTATTTGTAAAAGCTTACAGAAATTTTAGAATTATCATCAACTGTTATTGAACCTACATCCTTAAGTGTGACAAGCTGCCATGATGTATCTTTTTAAATTATTAACGCTTGAAGATTTTTCTTCCAAGGATGAGCATTTGAAATAATGCAACTAAAAATTAAAAATAACAAAAATTCCAATTAAAAAGTCTTTTTCATTTTTAAATACCTCTTTTCTATTTTTGGTAATTCAATAATAACACAATCTTATTAAAGAAAAAAATGAGAAAAAAATTTTTCTAAAAATGATTTTATATAATTTTTAAAAAATTACAGTTGACAAAAAGTCCAAAAAAAGTAATATTATATCGAGTGACTAATGAGTCACTTTTTAAAAAATGTTAATATAGGAGTTTTACAATGGGAAGACTTAGTGTTGAAAAAGGAAGCTAAAAAGGAAAGAATTATAGAAAAATCAATGGAACTGTTCAAGGAAAAACGGCTATCATGCAACAAAAGTTGAAGAGATTACGAAGGCACTTGGAATATCAAAGGGAAATTTCTACACTTATTTCAATTCAAAAGAAGAAGTTCTATATGAAATACTGGCATAATGAAAGAACAGAGAATAGATCTTTTACATGAAATGGATGTGGATAAGGATCCGAAGGAAGTTCTCAGGGATTTTGCAGAAAGTCATAGACATTTCTTTTTAAAAATATTTAAAAAGAGTCAATTTTACAAAAATATAGAAGCTTTTCCTGAAGGATGAAAAAAATAATACTTCATATAGAAGAAATTCAGGATATTTTAATAGAATTTCTTCAAGAAAAATGTTGATGGAAAGAATGGAAGGAAGTAAAAAAATAAAGGTTATAACCTTAGATTCATTGCAGAATTTATATTTATATCAATGGAAGGACTTTTTCCTGGGATACATGTTTTACAGAGGAACTGGAGCTGAAAAAGAAATATGAAATGACAATGGAAGAAAAAGATTAATCAGATAACAGAGTTCATAAATAACGCATTAAAAATAAAAAAAGAAAGGAGAAGTTTGATTTGTAAATTTTTATAAGTCATACAAAGCTGAATATGAAAAAGAATTGAGAAGAAATTATTTGTTTTGCTTACATTATTTGCGATGCCTCTTTTTGGGGAAAAAATAACAATTCAGAATGCAACTGAGATGGCTATCAAAAATAACAGGGACATAAAAAAAGGTATGCTTGAAATTGAAAAAGTAGACTGGATGTAAACAAAGCTTGGAAAAGTGCCTACTTTAAGGTAACTTATAATGTTTCTGCAAATAAGTACTTTTAAGGAAATAAAATCTATGGCAGGAAGTTATGACCAGACATATGGTCACAATGTAACATTGACACAGCCAATTTATACTGGTGGAGCAATTAAAACGGGGATAGAAATTGGAAAGGAAGCATTATCATTAAATGAGCTTAATCTTGATAAAATAAAGAAGGATACGATACTGAGTACAGTACAGGCATATATAGATGTGTATGATGCCCAGAGTGCTTTGAGGGTTCTGGAAAAAAATCAAGGGAAGCTTTTATCTAAAAACTATGAAAATTCAGAAGGAAAAAAATACAGTTTAAGAATGGTTACAAAGCCTGAATTCATAGAAGCTGAAAGAAGTCTGAAAGCAATAGAGGCATCGATAATAGAACAGAAATCAAATATAGAAATTGCAAAAGGAAGCCCTTGGGATACTTATAGGATATTCAGACAGCCCAAGTATAGAAATCGTACCATTCAGCGTGGAAGAAAATTTTACTAAAAAGATTGTTTTTAAAAGGATGATCTGGCAAAATTGACAAGCCAGAATACAGAATATCAGATGGCTCTTAAACAAAAAGAAATTTCAGGAAAAACAATAAATCTGAAAAGGGCAGATTTAAAAGCCTACGGTTGCAGGAGTTGTAACATACGGAACTTCAAACAGGACAAAAATATCTGATCTTGCAAAGGAAAAAGCTATAATGGAACAGTGGGTCTGAACATGTCATGGGATATATTTGACTGGGGAGCAAAGAAATATGAAGTGCAGAAGGCACAGAAAGAATATGAGATAAAGGAAATAGAAGTTGAGCAGGCACTGGACAGCCTGAAGGTAAATATGAAAAAGTATACTATCAGCTGCAGGCACTGGAAAAAAGTCTGGAAGCAAAGAGAATAGCTGTGGAAAAAGCAGAAGAAGTATATGAACTTGAACAGGAAAGATACAATTATAATTTAATAACTATGAAAAAAATCTGCTTGATGCTGAAACAAATTTGAGACAGAGCAGAACAGAGTATGAAAGTACAAGATTGAAATACTACTATCTTATTTCAAGATATGGTGCATTCTCGGATTAGGAGTTAAAAATAAAATTATGTAAAGGAGTAATATAAAATGATAAATAACAATTTATCTGCTAAAAAGAATATATAAGAATACGTTAAAGACAATGGCTATAATTATGATGACTGCTGTTTTTGCTGTTTCCTGCGGGAAAAAGAAGGAAAAAGGTTGCAGAAGAAAATCTTAGACCTGTGAAGGTACAGTCAATAGGCCAGAAATACAATTTCATTGGGATATACAGTCAGTGGAACAATAAAGGAAAGGAAGAAATCCCTTTATGTGGCCACATCAAGCGGGGAAGTAACTGTGGTAAACGGTAAAAATGGAGATTATGTTCATGCAGGACAGGTTATAATAGCAATTGACAATCAGGCTGCAAGATCAAAATGTGATTTCGAGCTTCTTCAAATTATGAGACTGCGAGAATAAATTACGAAAAATATAGAGTTCTTTATAACAAAAGACTTGTAACAGAAACTGAGTATCTGAATGCAAAGACAAACTATGACAGTGCAAGGGCAAATTTACAGACTGCAAATGATGCAAACAGCAAGTCGGTAATAAGAACCGATGTAAATGGAGTTTTAGCAAACCTTAATATAGAAAGACATCAGCAGGTTTCTGCGGGACAGGCATTGTTCACTCTTGTAAATGAATCTGAAATGATACTGCAGGTTGGAGTTTCTCCACAAATAGTAGGGAAAATACAGGTAGGTACAACTGCTAAAGTAAAGATAGATGAACTTGGCAAGGAAGTTGACGGAGAAGTGTATGAAATATCAGGAGCGGCACAAAATGCGACAAGACAGTTTTTAGTAAAAAAATAAAAATGCAGAATCCTGACAGGGAACTTAAAAGTGGAATGTACGGAACAGCAAGCATTGATACAGGAGCTGAAGAAGGAGTTGTAATTCCTAAAACATCAATAGTTGTAAGAGGAGTGGAACAGGTTGTATATATAATAAAAGAGGGAAAAGCTATAGCAATACCAATAAAAATAGTTAATCAGAATGAAACATATGCGGCTGTAACAGGAGATGGCCTTACAGTTGGATCAGAACTTGTTGTTGAAGGACAGAATGTTGTACAGAATGGAGAAAAGGTAAAAAAAGTTAATTAGAAAAACCGGAAGAAAGGAGAAAGAAAATGACAATAGCGGAGTTCGCAACCAAAAGAGTCGTTGCTACAACGATGATAATATTATTCATGGTTTTTTCCGGTTATACTGCGATTAAGAACATGAAACAGGAATTAATGCCGGATTTTAACTTTCCATTTGTTGTTATTCAGACAAAAGTGGACCGGAGCAGTATCTGAAGATGTGGATACACAGATTACTAAAAAAGTGGAAGAAGCGGCACTGAATGTAGATGGAATAAAAAATATAACTACAACTTCCGCATACGGAACATCAGTAGTAGTAGTACAGTTTAACTTCGGAGCAGACAGTGATATAAAGAAAGTACAGGTACAGTCAGAAATAGATAAGATAAAAAATAATCTGCCAAAAGATGCGGATTCACCGGTAATATCAGGAGCGGGAAGTGCTGCAGGAGTAAGTAATTCAATGGCATTATTTATAACTTTAAAGGGAGCTGATGAAGCTACTCTTACTTCGTTTGTAAACGAGACAATGAAACCAAGATTACAGAGAAACAGAGGGATAGGAGATATATCAATAACTGGAGGAACTGAAAGGGAATTAAAGGTTGAGCTTGATCCATATAAATTAAGGGCCTTCAATCTTTCGGCTCCGGAAATATATTCTAAAATACAGGCGGCAAATACAATAACGCCTGCGGGAACTGTAACTGACGGAGGGAAAAAGTTCATACTAATGGTTTCAGGGGAAATAAAGTCCTTGAACAGGTGGAAAATATAATCCTTTCAAATAACAATGGTCAGACTCTGAGACTTGGAGATATAGCCAAAGTAAGTTATGGAACTAAAGACAGGGAAACTTACACAAGGGTAAATGGTAAAGAGGCAATTGGGGTAATAATAGAAAAACAAAAAGATGGAAATATAGTTGAAATTGCAAATACTGCAAAAAAACAGCTTGAAGAAATGAAACCGTTATTTCCTCAAGGGGCAAGTTATGACATTATTACAGATAACAGTGAAATGGTAAAAGATGCAATATCGAATGTTACAAGCAGTGGATTACAGGCGTTGGTAATTGCGGCAATAGTCCTGCTGGTATTCCTGAAGGATATAAGGGCATCAATATTTATATCCCTTTCAATACCTATTTCAGCAATGTTTACATTATTCCTTTTAAATACTCAGGGAATATCACTGAACATGGTTTCACTTATGGGACTAGCTCTTGCAGTAGGATCTTTGGTGGATAACTCAGTCGTTACGCTGGATAATATATTTGATCATATGCAGGAATATAGGGAACCGCCAAATGTAGCGGCGGTACGTGGAACAAATGAAGTAATACTGCCGATGATAGCTTCTACAATGACATCAGTCTGTGTTTTCCTTCCAATAGTTATATATGAAGGATTTACAAAGGAAGTGTTTAAAGGGATAGCATTATCAATAATGTTTGCACTTGGAGCTTCGATAATTGTGGCAATGCTGTTTATCCCTATGGTTTCAAGTAGATTCCTGAATCTGCAGAAAATAGTTGATAATAAGGATAAGGCTAAATACTTCAATGCATTTAAGGAAAAATACAAAGGAGTAATAGCGGCCGCCCTTAATAATAAATGGAAGGTTGTTATTGGAACAATTATAGGGTTTATAGGAACTATGGTGATTTTTGGTCCATTGGTGAAGACTACATTCTTCCCCTACAATTGATAATAAAGAAAATATTCAGTAGTTGCATCACTTGCAACAGGACTTGATCTGGAAAAATCATATGAAATAACTAAACAGATTGAGGAAGTTGTAAAAAATGATAAAAATACAAAGGAATTCTATTCAATTTCAAGGACAGATGCCGCAATAGTCAATGTGGATGTTAAGAAGGATACATTTAAGGCTATGGAAAGAGTAAGACAGAAACTGAAGGATATGCCTGATGTAAATCTTACAGTGGCAGCCAGTGAAGCAACAAGTTCAAGAGCAAATAAAGACTATTCCTTCCAGATAGAAGGTGACAATGCGGAAGAGCTTAACAGAATTGCAAATTCTATTATTAGCGATATAAAAAGAAAGCTGGATGAAGGATGTAAAATCTTCAACTGAAGGTGGATATCCTCAGGCAAAGCTTGAAGTGAACAGGGTAAAAGCTGAAAGTTATGGGATAAATGTAACAAACCTGACAACAATGCTTAATATGACAGTACTGGGTGTAGCACCTATAGAAGTTTCAGAAGGGACTGAAAGACTTGATGTAACTTTACAGTTTGAGGAACAGTATAGAAACTCGCTCGAAAAAATACTGAATCTGGAAGTGAAAAGTTCCAGTGGAGCTTATGTAAGAATAGGAGATATAGCTACACTTTCAAATGTGGAAGGTACTTCATCAATAACAAAATATAATGGTTCAAGAACTGTTACGGTAGGTCTGAACCTTGACAGTTCAAAAGGATTTAACGATGCGGCAAAATTTATAAAGGCATCATTTGAAAAGACAAATCCTGGAGAAGGATACAAGCTTGCCGCCGCAGGTTCTGCAAAAAATCAGCAGGATATGGGTGGAGAACTGTCACAGGCTCTGGGACTTTCAGTTATACTTATATATGTAGTTCTGGCAATACAGCTTGAATCGTTCATATTACCTCTGGTAATAATGACATCGTTACCGCTTTCCATAATAGGAGTTGTAATTGGAATGGTTATAACACGTGTACAGCTGAGCATGTTTGTCATGATAGGTATAATAATGCTTATGGGAATGGTTGTTAACAATGCCATTGTACTTCTTGACTTCGTTGCAAGTATGCGTCAGAAAGGGGTTCCACTGAGGGAAGCACTTATAGAAGCAGGTGGTTCAAGACTGCGTCCTATACTTATGACAACACTTACAACTGTACTTGGTTGGATACCGATGGCACTTGCAATTGGCGGAGGAAGTGCAGGATATTATCAGGGAATGGCCATTGCCGTAATGTTTGGACTGTCATTTTCTACATTGCTGACACTTATATTTATTCCGGTGCTTTATCTGATAGTTGAAGAAGCTAAGGAAAAAAAGAGCTGAAAAAAAGAGTGGAAAAGAAAAATCTCAAACAGTATAAAATGAGGTATAATATAGTGAAATAATTTTTAGGAGGATGGTAGGTATGAAGAGGCTTGAAGTATACTTTGACTCATTTTTTCTGGAGAAGGTAAAGAAGAGTTAAATGAATATGGGTTAGAAAAAAATATGTATTGATTCCGGAGGTCTTCAGTGACTGGGGAAAAACATCTGAAACATTTTTAACAGTCATCTCTGGCCAGGGGACAGACAGTATTTTGATAGCCTATCTTGAAGATAATCAGGCAGAAGAGATTATGAGGGTCATATAAAATAGATGTAGGACACATGATATCTATGGGAGCAGTACTTATACCAATAGATGATATGCTACTATAATTATAAAAATAAAATGATAAGGAAAATATTTCTATCTTTAAAAGGGATAAAAAAATATTTTCCTTATTTTTTTCAAAATGGAGAAAAACATCAAAAAAATATTTTTTTAAATAAGTTAAAAAAAGATTAATCGTTAAAAAGTTGTAAATAAAAAGGGTAAAAATGATATAATTAAATAAGTTAAAAAGTTGTAAAAAACGAAAACTTTTTGAAAAGTTAAAAAAAGTTGGGTATATTATTGGTAACAGAAAGAAGAGAACCTAAAAAGAGGAATGTGAAAAATGCAGAAACTAAATACGACAGATTATAAAGTCATGGAAAAAAATAATGAAAAATTCCAAAATATCCAGAACAGATTTGGCAAAATATTTGGAACTGACACCTGCAGCAATTTCCAAAATAATCAAAAAGTTACTCTCCTATAATCTCATAATTGAAAAAAATACGCTTTTTCAACAGGTGGCTGGCCCTAGAGTAACCCTGGCAATTAACAGCAACTATAAAAAGATAATAGGTGTTAATTTGGGAGCGGGGTTCATAAACATTGTTGAAAGTAATCTAAACGGAGAAATAATAGGAATAACTGAAAGGAAATTTGCATTTAAGGGACAAGAAAAGGTTCTTGAGCTACTGGATGAGGAGCTGACAAAAGCCCTCAGTAAATATGATATGAAATCTGTAATCGGAATAGGTCTTGCAACTCATGGAGTTGTTGACAGGAAAAAAGGTACAGTAATAGTTTCTCCTCATTTTAAGTGGAAAAAGCTGGAATTGAGAAAGGAACTTGAAAAGAAGTACAATCTTCCTGTAATAGTTGAAAATGATGTGAGATCGATGCTGATTGCCGAACATAATTATGGCCATGCCAAAGATATGAAAAACTTCATATTCCTGTATATTAAAAATGGAATAGGAGCTGCAATTTTCCTAAATGGAAAAATCTTTGAAGGAAGTAATTATGGAGCTGGAGAAATAGGCCATTTCATAGTAAATGAACATTCAAATATACAGTGCCGTTGCGGAAAAATATGGATGCCTTGAAACTGAATACTCAGAACAGGTGCTCGTAAATAAAGTAAAATGGAAGCTGGAAGAGGATGAGAAAAAGGAAATGGATAAAAATCTGGATATATCAACTGTTTACAGTAAAGCCAAGGACAAGAAGAACCTTACTATTCCATTATTAAAGATGCTATATACCATACAGGGAAAAAGTAATGGGGAATGTACTTAATATGCTTGATGTCAATAACATTATAGTAGCTGGAGACATTACAGCAACAGGGAGATCTCTTCATAAGGAATTTTTAAAAAGGGAATAGATACCATGCTTCTTGAAGAATTCAACAAAAAGATAAAGGTAAGTACAACAAAAGCTTGATAATATGATAGGAGTTTACGGTGCTGTTTCACTTATAACAAGTAATTTATTTTGAAGGGAAAAAATTGATTAAGATAAAAGTAGTTAATGAAAGCAGTTAATGATGTTTCAGGTAATTTATGATACTTTAGGGTAACCTAGTTAGGTAATAAAAAATTATATAGAGGTGAAGAAATGAAAAAGATTTTATGGTTAATGTTAGCAATGGTAATGTTGCTATCATGTGGTGGAGAAAAAGAAAGCTGATGGAGCAGCGGCAGGAGGAGACAAACCTGCAGAAGGTAAGAAAAGTTAAAATTGGAGTTACTATCTACAAATATGATGATAACTTCATGGCAACATTGAGAAAAAGATCTTGAAGCATTTGCTAAGGAAGATGCAAACATTGAATTGATCATGAACGATTCTCAAAACAGTCAGGCAACACAAAAATGAACAGGTAGATGCACTTCTTTCAAAAAGGTGTAAACGTATTGGCAATCAACTTAGTTGACCCGGCAGCAGGCCAAACAATTATTGACAAAGCAAAAGCTGCAAATGTACCAGTAGTATTCTTTAACAAAGATCCAGGAGCAGAAGCATTAAAAACTTATGACAAAGCTTACTATGTTGGAACAAAACCTGAAGAATCAGGAATAATTCAAGGACAATTAATTGAAAAAGTATGGAAAGCACATCCAGAATTAGACTTAAACAAAGACGGTGTTATGCAATACGTTATGCTTAAAGGAGAACCTGGACACCCTGATGCAGAAGCAAGAACAGCTTATTCAATAAAAGAATTGAATGACAAAGGAATCAAAACAGAAAAATTACAGGAAGATACAGGAATGTGGGATGCGGCTCAGGCAAAAAGATAAAATGGATGCATGGCTTGCCGGACCTACAGGTTCTAAAATAGAAGTTGTAATTTCAAACAATGATGGTATGGCTTTAGGTGCTTTAGAAGCTTTAAAAGCTCACCAGAAAAAATTACCTGTATTTGGAGTAGATGCATTGCAGGAAGCTTTAACATTAATCGAATCAGGAGAATTAGCAGGAACAGTATTGAACGATGGAACAAACCAGGCAAAAAGCAGTTCTGGAACTTTCAAGAAACTTAGCTAATGGAAAAGATCCTGTTGAAGGTACATCATGGAAATTAGAAGAAAAAAAGCAGTTAGAGTTCCTTATGTAGGTGTAGATAAAAGAAAAATTTGGCACAATTTAAAAAAATAATTGAATAATTAATAGTTGAATTGTATACCGTAAATAAAAAGACTTTATCGAATTTTTATTTACGGTATCTTTTATTTCGGAAGAGGTGAACAGATGGAAAATTCTCAAAAATAGACATGAATATGTATTGGAAATGGAAGGAATCAGTAAGGAATTTCCCGGGGTAAAAAGCACTTGATAATGTTACGTTGAAGATACGTCCCAACAGTGTTCATGCACTTATGGGAGAAAAACGGTGCAGGAAAAATCTGACACTGATGAAATGTCTTTTTCGGAATATATAAGAAAGATACAGGAGAAATATCCCTGGAAGGACAGAAAATAGAATTTAAAAATTCAAAGGATGCACTTGAAAGAGGAGTTTCAATGGTGCATCAGAGTTAAACCAGGTTACACAGAGAAACGTAATGGATAATATATGGCTTGGAAGATATCCTAAAAAAAGGTTTATTTATAGATGAAGATAAGATGTATAAAGATACGAAGGAAATATTTGCAAAACTGGATATAGATATAGATCCCTAGAACGAAAGTAAGCAGACTTTCTGTTTCACAGATGCAAATGCTAGAAATTGCAAAGGCAGTTTCATATGACTCAAAAAGTATTGATTTTTGGATGAACCTACTTCATCCCCTGACAGAAAAATGAAGTAAAACATCTTTTTCAAGATAATAAGAAAACTTCAGGGAAATGGTATAGGAATAGTGTATATTTCACATAAAATGGAAGAAATAACAGAAATATGTGATGAAATTACAATACTTAGAGATGGAAAAATGGGTTACTACAGAAAAAAAGTAAAAAGATCTTACAACAGATCAGATAATAAACCTTATGGTGGGAAGGGATCTGACAAACAGATTCCCTGATAAAAACAAATAAGCCGGGAGAAGTTATATTGGAAGTTGAACATTTGACGGCAAAAAAGACCTAAGTCAATAGAAGATGTATCCTTTACATTGAGAAAAGGAGAAATATTAGGAATTGCAGGACTTGTAGGTTCAAAGAGAACTGATATAGTGGAAACGTTATTTGGAGTTATTGAGAAGAAATCAGGAACAGTAAAAATAGATGGTAAGGAAGTAAATATAAGAAATCCTAAGGGAAGCTACTAAAAAAATGGATTAGCACTTATAACTGAAGAAAAGACGTGCTACGGGAATTTATTCAATGCTGGATATAAAAATTTAATTCAATTATTTCTAATACTAGAAATTATAAGGCGTTATTGGGACTTTTGGATAACAGTAAAATAGAAAAAGATACAAAATGGGTTATTGACAGCATGCATGTAAAGACACCGTCACAAAAGACACATATAGGAAGCCTTTCAGGAGGAAATCAGCAGAAAGTAATAATAGGAAGATGGCTGCTTACAGCACCTGAAATACTTCTTATGGATGAGCCTACGAGGGAATAGACGTAGGTGCAAAATTTGAAATATACCAGTTAATGATAAATCTGGCCGAAAAAAAGAAAAAGGGTATTATTATGATTTCTTCAGAAATGCCTGAACTGCTGGGAGTAACAGACAGAATACTAGTCATGAGTAATGGTAGAGTGGCAGGTATAGTAAATACCGCTGAAACTTCTCAGGAAGAAATATTAAAAATTAACGGCTAAATATTTATAGGGAGGCAAAAATGGCAGAGAAAGTTGTAAAAAGAAAAATAAGAAATCTTTTGATTTAAAAATCTGATATTAAATGGAGGAATTTATCTGGTACTTCTATTACTGTTAGTTCTAATAGTAATGAAGGATCCTACATTTTTAAAGCTTATTAAATATACAGAACATTCTGACACAGTCATCAGTAAGAATAATAATAGCTCTTGGAGTTGCAGGACTTATCGTAACTCAGGGGACAGATTTGTCAGTAGGAAGACAAGTTGGTATGGCAGCACTTGTATCGGCAACATTGCTTCAGGCTATGACAAACGTAAATAAAGTTTTTAAAGGATTACCAACATTACCTATACCTGTAGTTCTACTTCTTGTAGTAGTTATTGGTGCCTTAATAGGGTTAATAACAGGACTTATAGTTGCAAAATTAAATGTTGTACCTTTCGTTGCAACAATGGGAACAATGGTAATAGTTTATGGGATAAACTCGTTATACTTTGACTTTGTAGGAGCATCACCTGTAGCAGGATTTGACAGAAAATATTCGTTGGTGGCACAAGGAGCATTATTTCAGATTGGACAGCTTAGACTTTCTTATCTGATAATATATGCTGTAATTGCAATTGTGTTTATGTGGACATTGTGGAATAAAACAGTATTTGGTAAAAACCTGTTTGCTGTAGGAGGAAATCCTGAAGCAGCAAGAGTATCAGGAGTTAACGTTGCAAAAACAATACTTATCGTATATATGTTATCAGGAGTAATGTATGCAATAGGAGGATTCCTTGAAGCGGCACGTATAGGATCTGCAACAAATAACCTTGGATTCATGTATGAAATGGATGCCATTGCAGCGTGTGTTGTTGGAGGAGTTTCATTCAGTGGAGGAGTAGGTAAGATTTCAGGAGTAGTTGCAGGGAGTTATAATCTTTACATTGATTAACTACGGACTTACTTATATAGGAATAAGCCCTTACTGGCAGTATATTATAAAAGGTATCATTATAATAACAGCAGTTGCGATAGATGTACTGAAATATAGAAAAAAATAAATAGAGATTCCATATCTAGTTTATATATTATTTAAAAAGGATAAAATGACTTTAATAAAAAGGATTTTTATCCTTTTTATTATGAGTTTATTTCAATAGTGAAAAAGATAATTTTGAATAAATATAAATAAACTGAATTATTTGAAAATAAATAGTTTTTACATAGATAGTTACAGTTGTTTTTGAATTTTATTTGATATACTATATACAAACTAATATTAAATTAGGAGGAAAAAAATGGGAAAAACAAATATTGAAGGTCAGGTAAAAAATATAAATATAAATATAATATAGACACAGTAAATTAGATAATAAAAAAATAAATATAATAGATAAGGAGAAGAAATGACTAATAATTTGAAGAAACTTGAACGAGATTTAAGAGCATTGGCAAAAAGATGCAAGAATATCAGTTATACAAAAGAGTTACTTTTAAGCTTTTTAATACTGGGATTACTGTCGTTTTCAGAAGGATTGACATCGCCTGAAATAAAAAAAGTGCTGAAAGCTCAATAAATCAGGCAAGAAAAAGAATTGAATACTTCAATTAGTGACATGAAAACACTTTTCAGGGAAGCTAAAAAGAGAAAATGATAAGCTTCTGAAAGGATCTAATCTGGAATTGATTCAACTGATGGAACAGGGAGATCAGGTTGTAAAATCACCTTGGAGTTCATGGCAATATGGAATGAACTATTTTTATAGTAACTGGAGAGGAACATATAAAGGAAAAAGGAGATAAAAAGGAAAAATATCCTTATGAAGGGATATATAGAAGAAGTAATGATTTATTCCTGAGATCGATATCTCCTAACAGTAGAAACTACAGCAGATATGTTACAAGAGTATATGATGACCCACTACATTCAGCAACTACATCAACAACAGGATTATCAAATGCATCATGGGGAATAGAATCATCTGAATTTGATCAGGAACCTGTGACTACATTGAATCTGCTTGCAACAGTAAGACCTAAGGAAATAAAAAAACAGGCACCAGTGGTAAATCTTGGAACAATAGAAGGGCCTGAGGAAATAAGTTTTCAGTATTAATCCTCCTGAAGTGGCTCCGGGAAAACCTGTAATAAAAAAATATTGGATTTAGTGAGACCAAGCCCTGTTTCACAAGCAATGCCGACTTATACAGGATTTAATATGAAAATAGAAAAGTTTCATGATGGGATAGCTGGTTCAAGTACAGCACAAGGTTATGTAGAAGGTCAACAAGTGACTTTTACAGCTAATGGAACAACAAGTAGCAAGATAAATACTACTGCAGTGTCATTTATAAATAATGTAGCTCGGGAGTTACAATACCTACTAATCCTAATTTTTGTGAGAAGTACAGGAAGAGTAGCTGTAATGACAGGACAGGCAGTGGGTGGAGGAAAAACCTTTTTAAAAGTACACTTTGATGTAAATAGTAATGGTAATGTGACTATAGATCAAAATTTAGTGGTAGATTCATCAGGATATAGAATAGATGAAGGAACCGGAAATGTAATTGCAGGTGCACATACTTCAACTGCAGCAGCAGTGGCAGGAAAAGCAGCACCAACTCAAAGAGCCTTTTTAGAAGGTGGTTCAAGAATAGGGTCATTGAATACAGATGCTGGAATAATAACGAATAATAACCATGTAAGTTTGGCTGGACCATTAGTTGCAGGACTTGAAATACAAAGTTTTGCAGGAACTGGAACGAGGGAAGTAAAAAACTCAGGAACTATATCAGATACTGTTGAAAATACTTCATATAGAGGAGCATACGGATTAGGTGGACTTATGGTTCCTATAAACGTAGGTGGAAGACTTTATAAACCTGGAACAATTCAGGAGTATGATTCTGCAGATATGACAGCTACTATACCTTTTACAACTAACTCTGAAATAGCAAACGTGGAAATAACAAGAACTTCTGATGTAGGAGAGTTTGAAAAAGATGCTAATGGAAATATAACAGGTATAAAAAAATAACTAACTATTCAGGAGGGTATACAGGATATAAAAATAGGTCTTATATTCACTGCTGATAAAGTAGGAACAGGGACCAATAATTTAACAAATGATGGGACTATAGAATTTCATGGACATCATTCAATAGGAATACAGGTGGATGCTGATAATTCACCAAATGCTGTAGTTAATGCTGTAAACAATACTGGTAAAAATATAACATTACATGGAGGAAGCAGTATTGGAATGAAACTGTCTTCTTTAGTGCATAATACAAGTACAGTTGAAAAATAGAGGAACAATATCATTAGGTGGAGGAAACAGTGCAGGTATAGCAGTTCTTGAAGAAGGTGGAAGTGCTATAAGAGCATATACTAATAACGTTAAAAATACTGGTACAGGAATTATAAATGTAGGTGCCGGTAACAGTATAGGAATGTATCTGAAATTAGGAGAAGCAGATAAGATAATAAATGACGGTATTATAAATGTAAAAGCCGGTTCAAGCGTAGGAATGAGAGTAGATAGAGGATCTCTTGCTTCAAATGGAAATCCTATAGCTGATAATAATAAAAGATATAAAGGTAACAGCAGGAACAAGGAAGCATGGGAATGGTTGCATTAGGTAATGGAACAGCAGGAACAGCAACAGCTAATAATAAATCCGGAGCAAAAATAACTTTAGCAGGTACTAAAAATGTAGGAATGCATGCTCAAAATGGCGGAATAATAGATAATGCTTCTTCATCAATAACAGGTGCAGGTACAACTTTAATAGGAATGCAGATTTATGATAATAAATCTGAAGGAAAAACTATTCAGGAGACATAACTTTAACAGGTGCAGGTTCTACAGGAGTGTATAATAACGGTGGTGGTAAATTTACCATGACAGATGGAAGTATTACAACAAGTGGTGGAAATACTACAGGAGTTTTCTCAAATGGTGGAACAAATACAACTATTGAAAAAGGAACTATAAAATCTACAGGCGGTGGAGCAACTTTATATGCAGCAAATAACGGGACAAAAATAAACTTAGGTAAAACAGGAGGAAATGCCACAGATGTTACCTTAACAGCAGGTGCTGGATCTGTTTTTATTCTATCATAATGATGATAATGACAAAGATGGAACTAGAAAAGGAGAGTTTAATCTTGTTAATAATATTACTGCAAAAAGTAGAATCAGGCAGTGTAGCATTTGGATTTAAAAGAGTTCAAAAGTGCTGCAGATTTATCAACAGCCATTAAGAATATGTTTGGTGGAGGATCCTCGTTTACTAATAAAGTTAACTTAACTATAGATAACGGAGGGGCATTGTTCTCAGTGCAGAACAGCAACCCAACTGCACCGGCCGCAGCAATAAAAACTCAGTGAAATGGTAGGACTGAGTTCAGGAACTACAGGAGCTTCTCCTTTAAATATAACAAATGGTACATTCAAAATAATGAGTATGAAAAAAACGGACATCTTCAAGTTGACCAAAATGTGACACTTGATAGCGGAAGTGCATATGACAGAGTTGAGTTTGTTTCTTCGAGTGTAACAGTTGACGCAGGAAAAACTATAACAGGTTCAAATACTTTAGGAAGAACTGCAATCGGACAAAGAAATGAAGTAACAAACAATGCCTCAATGGTAGTTACAAATAAAGGGACTATTACAATGCAAAAATGACCCTAACGGAAATATCAGCTCTACAGCCATAGCAGTTGAAACAGGAAAAGTTTTAAAATGATACTGGAAGTAAAATTCAAATGACTGGAGAAAAAGCCGTAGGAATATATGGAGCAACAGATTCTGATATCACAAACAAGGGAGAAATAAAAATTGCTACAAAAGGAACAGGAATTGTAGGAGCTAATTCACTTGAAAAACAGGAGCAGCTAACCAAAAATATTACTATATTGAATGATGGTAAAAATAACAGGAACTGCAGGAGAAAAAAAGTAATAGGTATATATGCAAATAATACTCATGCAACAGCAGTATCAAACATAAAAAATGATACAAATGGAATTATTGATTTAACTGCTACAAAAGGAAGTTTAGGAATATATGCAGGAAAATCAAACTTGGAAACTAAAGGAAACATAAAAGTCGGAGATGAAAGTGCCGGAGTAAATGCTGTTAACTCTACAACAGTAGTTTCAGGAGGAAATGTTGAAGTAGGTACAAAATCTATAGGATTTATTTTAGAAGGTATTGGAAAAACATCAACAACAACTTTTGATGGGCAGGCTGCGGGAACACTTAAAATAAATGGACAAAATTCAGTAGGGATATTATCTTGTAAATGCAGATGCAAATACAACTACAAACTTTAAAGATAATCTTGCATTTAATCCAGGAAACAATAAATATACTTATATCTATATAAAAAGGAAACAGTGCAACAGATAAAAAGTAAACTTGTTTTACAATCAAGCAGGAAAAAAACTATAGATACAGATGGTTCAGTATTTATATTTGGTAAAGATTCTGATATAAAACTTGATACAGCATTTACTTTAACAAGTGCAAAAGATAAAGTTGTAGCTGCATATCTGAAAAATTCAGGAACTTTAACAAATGAAGGTTCCATCGACCTTTCAGGAGACAAAGCAGTTGCATTGTACGGAGAAGCTGGAGGAGCCCTTTGTAAATAACGACATTATAAAAGTAGGAAACAAAATGGTGTTGGAATTTACAATAAAGGAGCAACTACAGGAGAAAATGGTGCAAATGGAGTAATAACCCTTAATGGAGATTATGGAATAGGAATGCGTTCTGAAAAATGCTACTGGAAATATTGAAAAACAAAGGTAAAATAGAAAGCTCAAAATTGAGGGCAGTAGGAATGTCAGCAAGTGATGGTTCAAATGCCGTGACAAACAGCAGAACTATAGAACTTTCAGGACAGGAATCAATAGGACTTCATACTGATAATAAAGGGACAGCAGGGCATGCAGTAACAAATACTGGAACAATAACTCTTGTGGATGCAAATGACGAGGATAAACCTAATATTGGTATATATTCAGAACACTCAAGTGATGTAATAGTAAACAACGGAAAAAAATAGAAGCAGGAAAAGAATACTTTAGGAATTTACGGAAAAGCTGGTGGAAACATAACTCTTGGTGCTTCTTCTGAAACAAAGGTTGGAGATAATGGAGTTGCTGTATTCTCAACAGGTGGAGATATTACTATTGCAAATGGAGCAGAAACTTGAAACAGGAGCAAACAACGGAGTAGGAGTATATTACTCAGGAAGTAATGGAACAATTACAAATAATACTGATAAAATTACAATAGGAGATAAATCGTTTGGATTTGTAATAAAAGGTGGAACAAATAATAAATTCTTCAGTAACAGTACAGGAACTGTAGACTTGCCTGATAATTCAGTATACTTATACTCAGCTGATACTACAGGAACTACTTCAACTGTAAAAAATTATACAAACCTTAGAACTACTGGTGGAGAACTTGCATATGGAATCTACACTAATGGTGGAGGAGAAAACTATGGTAATATGGATATGACTCAAGGAAAAAGGTCATGTTGGAATATATAGCTATCTGCCACATCCTACAGGAGCGATTCCTGCTACAGTAACTCCTAATGTGTTTGTAAATTATGGAAGAATAGATGTTTCAGCTTCAGACTTGACAGTAGCTACTGACCAGAAAAATGGAATTGGAATGGCTGCAGGATATGTAAAACAGAGAACTCAAGTTGAAAATGTACTTGATGCCAGTGGAAATGTTGTAATGGATCCACTTACAGGAGCACCTAAAACAGAAACAAAAAAATATAGAGATGTAATAGGGACTTGGAAATATTGAAAACCGTGGAGTAATATCAGTAACAACACCTAACAGTATAGGAATGTATGCAGGAGGAAAAGGTTCAATAGCTAAGAACTACGGAAGAATAGAATTAAGTGGAACAGATCTTAATGTGGGTATGTTCCTTGAAGACGGAGCTGAAGGATATAACTATGGAACTATAACAACAGTAGGAACAGGAAATGTTGAGCAAGTTGGAGTTGCAGTTCTGAGAGAGGCTAAATTCCATAACTATGGAACAGTAAATATTGATGCAGAAGATGGAATAGGAATAGCAATCGGAGGTAAACTGACACTTGTAAACAGAGGAGAATTTACAATATCTGGTAACAGGAAAACTGCTACAATGCATAACGGAACAGGAAATGTAACTGCTTCAGGAGAAGGAGCTGTGGCAATTGCAACAATATCTGATGATTCAAAAATAATGGGAGTACTTCCTGTAAATCAGGTAGGAATAGTACCTAAAGAAGGAACATATGATGCAGTTGTTACTTATAACGGAGTTGAAGTTCCTAATGTTCAGACAGTTGATGTAATACCTGAACTTGCACGTGGAAAAACTACAATTCCTACAGCACCTATAGGAATATATGTGGATACAACAGGAGTAAATGCAACAAGACCTGTAAATAATTTAGGATTACTGTCTACAACTGGTATAAAATATGCTGATTTGATTATAGGAACTGAAGCTGCAGAACAGACAAATGAAAAATACTTGAAATTAAGTAAAGATCTTATAGCACCTTACAATGATATGATATTAGAAGCTCAAAGACAAGGATTAAGAAGATGGCAGATATATTCAAGTTCATTGACATGGATGGCTAAAGCAGTACAAAACAAGAATACTCAAGTAATAGAAAAATCTATATCTAGTTAAAGTTCCTTATACTGTATGGGTAGGACAACAATCTACACCAATAAATTCAACTGATACGTTTAACTTTGCAGAAGGACTTGACCAGAGATATGGTGTGGAAGCACTTGGAACAAGAGAAAGAAAACTGTTTGAAAAACTGAATTCAATAGGAAATAATGAACATATACTTCTGTCACAGGCATTTGATGAAATGATGGGACACCAGTATGGAAATACACAACAAAGAATGCAGGCTACAGGAAGTATTCTTGACAAGGAATTTACTCACTTGAAAAACGAATGGGATAATAAATCAAAACAATCTAATAAAATAAAAACATTCGGATCAAGAGGAGAATATAAAACTGATACAGCAGGAATAATCGACTATACAAACGATGCTTATGGAGTGGCTTATGTTCACGAAGATGAAACAATAAAACTTGGAAATAGTTCAGGATGGTATGCAGGAGCAGTACATAACAGATTTAAGCTAAAAAGATATAGGAAAAATCAAAAAGAAAATACAACAATGCTGAAACTTGGAGTGTTCAAAACAATGTCGCCTTCATCAGACCACAATGGGAAGCCTACAGTGGACAATATCAGGAGAAGGATATGCTTCTATAAGTGATATGCATAGAAGATATCTTGTTGTAGATGATATATTTAGTGCAAAAATCTACATACTACACTTATGGAGTGGCACTGAAAAATGAACTTTCCAAAGAATTCAGAACAAGTGAAAGAACAAGTATTAAACCATACGGAAGCTTGAAACTTGAATATGGAAGATTTAATGGAATAAAGGAAAAAAACAGGAGAAATCAGACTTGAAATTCAAAGTAATGATTATCATTCAATCAAACCTGAATTAGGAATAGAGTTTAAATATAAACAACCTATGGCAGTAAAAACAACATTTGTAACTACGTTAGGATTGGCTTATGAAAATGAGCTTGAAAAAGTAGGAGATGTAAACAATAAAGGAAGAGTAAGATTTACAACAGCTGACTGGTTTGGTATAAGAGGAGAAAAAGGATGACAGAAAAAGGAAACTTTAAGGCAGACTTGAACCTTGGAATAGAAAAATCAAAGAGTAGGATTTACATTGAATGCAGGATATGATACAAAAAGGACACAATGTAAGAGGAGGAATAGGATTTAGAGCAATTTTACTAGAAAAATGTAAAATTCACATGAAATTACTAAAGACTATTCATAAAGTTAAATAATTTTAGTATTGTGAAATAGAAATTATTTTCAAAAACAAAAGAAGAAATGCAACGGAAATATTAAGAATCTGTTATGAAATTTAACGATTAACTTGAAAAATTTCAGTACAGAAGGTTCTTAACCGTTGCATTTTTCTATTAAAATAAGTAGATGACAAATTTTTGTGAAATGTGTTACATTAATTGGGGAAAAATATGATATACTATAAAATAAAAAGAAAAAACTAATGAAATTATATAAAAAAATAAAATAAACATAAAAGGAGATGACATGAATAGCAACTTAAAAGAGGATTGAGAAGGAACTTCGTAGTTTTGCCAAAAGGTGTAAAAGAAATAAAATATACACGTGCAATGCTTTTTTTGCTTTTTTGCTGACAGGACTGAAAGACATTTACAGCAAAGAATGATAGTGTGGAAAAGTGCTAAAAAAAGATATTGAAACTTCAATAAAAAGATATGAAGGAACTTTTCAAGGATGCCAAAAAGGGAAAAATAACAAATTAATGAAAACATCCAATCTTGAATTAATACAACTTATGGAACAGGGAGATCATGTAGTGAAATCTCCATGGAGTTCATGGCAATATGGAATGAACTATTTTTTTATAGTAACTGGAGAGGAACATATAATGGAAGAGGAGACAAAAAGCAGATATCCTTACGAAGGAATATTTACAAGAAGTGAAGATGCATTTGAAAAAAATATGTTTCTCCATTAAGTGATAAATATAAGGAATTAAACGTTGGTTCAAATCCTTATTCTGCTTCTTCAAACAAAAGAACGGGACTAAATAGTTCATATGGATTAGCTAGTACGTTAAAAACTCAGGAACCGTTAGTAACGATAGAAATAAATGCTTCAATTAAACCAAAAAGCATACAGAAAAATCCCAATAGCATTAAGCGTGCCGGGAATAGTGGCTCCAGCTTTGCCACCTGTAAGCATAAGTCAGGCAGTACCACCAAGCTTTAATTTACCTGAACCAAAAGCACCTAGTAAAGAAATAAGCATTGTAAAACCAAATGCAAATCCTTTTACGGGATTTTTCTTTAACTCTACTCATAGTGCAATAGGAGTAGGAGATACTAATATGGTACTTTATTCAGGAGTAAATCCTGATGATATAAAAGCTGGAAAAGTAGGAGAACAAGTAAGACCTGATTTAAAAACAGGAGCTTTAAATACCGCTTTAGGAGATATTGCTAGTATTAATCAACGTCCTACAAATATCTTGTATAGAGGAGACCCTAATCTAAATAATTTGACTTTTCATATAAGAGGATATTTTGGAGATAGTTCTGATGGATATGCAGATGCAGGTAGTGGAGCTACGGGAGGTTCTGATACAGCGGGAGGACCAACTTTAGGAACAATAGGAGTACATACATTAAGGAATGGAACTGTTAATAATGTAACTGCTAATCTATATGGAAGAGCAGGTTTCTTAACATCAGAAACTTGGAGACATGGAACAGTTACTATGAACAATACAAATGTAAATGTATATGGAAAAGACAATGCTGTTTACTATATAATGCCAGCAGCTTTTAAAACTATTTCTAAATATACAGATAGTAATTATCACCTTGGAGCTATACAAGGGGAAACAAATGTAAAAATGTATGGAACAGGAAATACTGTATATCTATCATCAGGAATTTCTGCAGCAAGATTAATAAAAAATACTGGAAAAATGGAATTGGAAGGAGCTTCAAATATAGTTTATTCTAGTTTTTCATATGCACCAACTTGGGAAGTTGGAGTTTATGGTGGAAAAGCAAGAAAAATGAACTCATTAATTCAATTTAACCAAGATGTAGAACTTTATGGAGATGAAAACGTAGTTTTATTCTTTGGAAGTAAAATAGGAGGGACTCCAAAATCTTGGGAAACAGCTGATAGAGATGCTGAATCAAATGCCGGTTATTTAAGAAAGCTTCATATATAGGAATATATCAAGGTGAGATAGATGTAAAAGCTAGAGTAGGAGGACAGTTAGCTATAAACCCTACTGCTACAACTCAAACAGCCAGTGGTCAATTAGTTGAAGACCTTACGAATCCAGCTAATCCTAAATATAAAGGATATACAGATAAAACAGTTGATGGTGGAGTAGGACTATATGTAACATCTGGACAAAGAAAAGGAATAGATGTACTTAAAGATATGGGAGTTCCTGTATCAGTTACTCCAGCTTTAGCTGGTTTAACAGATGATCCTATTCATAATTTAGAAGTTGGGAAAAGATGGATATCAATTTTGGAAAATATTCTAAAAATGGTTTCATGATGATAGCAAAAGAAGGAAGTGTTATTGATGTTGGAAAAGCTACTCATCAATATTATGTAACTAATCTGAGTACATCAATTACAGATGGTGTTAATGGAGCTACAACAACGGAAGCTGATGCTTCAACAGGTACAACAATAGCCTATGCAGAAGGAACTTGGGATCAAAATAAACATCAACTAGGTTCTACACAAGCTGATCTAACTCAAAATGATACAGATGCAACAGCTGTAAATGCAGGAACAGCAAGAAAAGCGTTAACAGATACTACAGCTTCTACAGCAGCTAAACTGCAGGGATTAGGTTCTGAAATAAATGTTTATACTGATGTAGTATTGGCTTCAAAAGAAGGTATAGCATATATGGGAGATAACCAAGGTATAGTTAATGCTAAGAAAAACACAGAAGCTGTTAACTATGGTGCAATAATTGGTTATGCCAAAAATAAAGGACAAGTTACTGTAGATGGTACAGTAAAAAGCAATAGATAAAAATACAGCTTTTAGAAGATAATAAATATAAAAAAATATAGGAGCATTTGCAGAATCTGGAGGACAAGCTGATATTAAAGGAAAAGTGACTATCAATGGAATAGGAGCTTTTGCTAAAGGTACAGATTCAAAGGCTCAGTTATTAAGCGGAATAGATGAAATTAATGCAGGAACTGTTGGAGGAATGGTTGCAACAGAAGGTGGATATGCCAGATTAAATGGAGGAACTATCAATATTACTAAAGATAATTCCAGACTTTTCTATGCAGATGCAACAGGAAAAAAATTGATTTTTACAAAGAGCTACTGCTATTAATATGTCAAAAAGGAATAATACTTCCTCAGGAAGAAAATAATACTGCTTTCTACAGTAGTAAAAGCTACAACAGAAGCAGGAGCAGTTCCAACAAAATATAATGGAATGAGAAATGTGACTATAAAATCTTCTTTCAGATGACGTAGTTTTAAAAAACAGTGGATAACCACGCTCTTGAAACATGGAATGGAAGTACAAACTTTGAAAGTGGAATTCAAAGTATAATGAAATATGCAGCCTTTAAATAAAAATGGTCATACGTATAAAGTTTACTATACTAATGGAGACTTTAAAATTGCGGCAAATGTTGATCTTGATGATACAAATGATGTATTTAACAGTATCATAATGGCAAATGAAAAAGTTACTATTGATAATGGAGTTTCAATAACTTCAACTACTGGAAAAAGGACTTGTTCAGGGATCTCTAAAAAAATACTGTTGATAACAGTAAAACAGCCTATATTAACAATGGGACAGTAAATATAACAGGTGGAAACTCAAGTTCATATAGGAATAAGAGTTAATCACGGGACAATGGAAAAATAACAGTTTTAGCTTCAAATGAATGACGGAATAGGGTTATATGGAAGTAACGGAAGTAAAATTACTAATAGTACAAATGGAGTTATTAAAATAACAGCTCCTTCTGCTTATGGAGTTGGAATGGCCGGATTCCTGTCAGGAACTGCTCCACAGGAATATGGAACAGATAAACTGATTACTGCCTTGATAGCATCAGGTGGAGGAAATCTTCCGTCAACAGTAAAGACAATCGATATAACAAATGAAGGAAATATAGATATTACTGGAAAAGCAATAGGAATTTATGCTGACAATACAAGTACAATAGCAGGCTTTGACACTCATGTTACAAAGGAAAATGCAGTTGTAAATAATAGGGCTTCGATGAATTTTGGAGATGACAGTATTGGAATTTTTGCGAAAAAAATCAACAATAAATCTTACAGGAACAGGTTCAGATGATATTTCAACAGGTAATAATGGACTGGGAATATACGCAAAAGATTCTACTGTAAATCTGCTGACAAACTACGGATTTAAAAATTAAGGCCAATGGAGTAGGAATGTATCTTGAAGATACAGATACTCAACAGGAAATGTAGAAGTTAAGTATGCAGGAGCAAATACAGCAAGAGGAACAGGAATTTATTTAAGTGGAACATCGCCTATGACAAACAAGCTGAATGTAAATGTTAAAAAAATACTACAGGAAGTAATGGAGGTATGATAGGAATTTATGCATCAGGAGCAGATTTAACTAATGAAGGAGATGTAAAAAAATAGAAAATACTGATACATTAGGATTCGGTATTATAGCTTCAGGTTCTGATGTGGTAAATAAAGGAAATATTACCCTTGAGGATTCAATTAATCCAAATACTCCAAATATAGGTATGTATACAGTAGGTTCAGATATTTTAACAAATCTTGGAAGTATAAAGGTTGGAAAAAACGGAATAGGAATTTACGGAAAGAATTTTTCTAATGGGGATTCTATAACTCAACCAAACAGCACAATAGAAGTAGGAGAAAATGGAATAGCTGTTTACACAGAAGGCGGAAACGGATATCTTGAATCTGGAAATATAAAAACAGGAAAAAGATGGAGTTGGAGTGTACATTGCTGGAAACGGTGGAAGTATAACTGCAAGTAATCCATTTACAATGACTCTTGGAGACGGTTCGAGCGGAAATGACAAAGGATCTTTTGGTTTTGTTAATGTAGGCTCAAATAATAAGATTTACAGTAATATATCAAATGTAGCTCTGCAAAATAATTCTGTATACATTTATTCAAAAGATACAGGCGGAACTGCGGCAAGTCCTCAGATTGAAACTACAACTGATATTACAGCATCCGGAAATAACAACTATGGAGTATATTCTGCAGGATATGCCGTTAATACAGGAAGTATGAATTTAAGTGCAGGAACAGGAAATATAGGAGCTTACAGTGTTAAAGGCGGTACAATAGAAAAATAGAAAAAGAGCTGACGGAACAGGTGGAATTATTACAGTGGGAGGTTCAGTACCAGGAGAAGATGAATATGGAGTTGGAATGGCGGCAGGTTACAGCTGGACTCAAAAAGATCTTGAAAAACCTTTGGCACAGAGACCTGATCAGACAACAGGAAATATAATCAACAGAGGAATTATAAATGTAAATGGTCAATACAGTATAGGAATGTACGGAAGTGGAACAGGAACTACAGTAGAAAACCATGGGGATATTAACCTGAATGCAAGTAATACAACAGGAATATACCTGAATGAAGGAGCTGTAGGTCATAACTATGGTCTGATAACAAATGCGGCAGGTGTGAAAAAAATGTTACCGGAGTTGTTGTTAAAAAATGGTGCGAGACTTGTAAATGAACCTTCAGGAAGAATAATACTGGATGCAGACAGCGCATTAGGAGCTTTTAGTATCAAGAGATAATGATACTAAAAAGTATGGGAATATTTGAAAAACTATGGTACGTTTGATATTAGAGGAAATGAATCACAGGAAATAAAAACAGCCTGCAGGGCCTCAGGAACTTAATAAGTCTGTTGGAAAAGGTAAAGATAAGATTTCAATTAATGTTGCGGCAGGAGCATCAACAGGAACAATAAAAGTTGGAGATGAAATTAAGGTTCCGGAACTTGTAGATACGAAGAAAGTTACATTGGAAGAAACTAAAGTATCTTCAATAGGAATGTATATTAATACATCTGGAACTAAATTTACAAAATCCAATTAGAGGATTAAGTGCTTTAAGTTATTTAAAGAAAGCTGATCTGATTATAGGAGCTGAGCTGCTGAATCTACAAACAGTAAATATATACAGGTAGGTTCAAATATATTGAAACCTTACAATGACTCTATTTTTAAATAACCCTCAGATAGAAAAAAATGGCATATTTATTCAGGGTCACTGACATGGATGGCAAATATAGCACAGAATCAGACAAACGGTACAATAGAAACTGCTTATCTGGCAAAGATTCCATATACTAACTGGGCTGGAAATGAAGCATTGCCGGTAGATAAGAAAGATGCATACAACTTCTGGATGGACTTGAACAGAGATATGGTGTTGAAGAATTAGGAACTAGGGAAAAATCAGTTATTCCAGAAACTTAATAAAATTGGAAATAACGAGGAAGTATTGTTGTATCAGGCCTTTGATGAAATGATGGGACACCAGTATGCAAATGTACAGCAGAGAACTCATGGAACAGGAAGACTGATAGATAGGGAAATCAGTCACCTGGCAAAAAGAATGGGATACTAAGTCTAAAACAGTCTAATAAAATAAAAAGTATTCGGAATGAAAGATGAATACAGTACAGATACAGCAGGAATAATAGACTATACAAGCAATGCATATGGATTTGCATACTTACATGAAGATGAAACTGTTAAGTTAGGAAACTCAAGTGGATGGTATGCAGGAGCAGTACATAACAGATTTAAGTTTAAAGACATAGGAGGATCAAAAGAAAATCAGACTATGTTAAAATTAGGAATCTTCAAGACAATGTCACCGGCAACAGACCATAACGGAAGTTTACAGTGGACAATCTCAGGAGAAGGATATGTATCAAGAAACGATATGCATAGAAAATATCTTGTAGTGGATGAAATCTTCAATGCAAAAATCTGATTATACAACATATGGAGTAGCATTAAAGAATGAGTTAGGATACAACATAAGAACAAGTGAAAGAACAAGCATCAGACCATATGGAAGTTTAAAACTTGAATACGGAAGATTTGGAAGCATCAAGGAAAAATCAGGAGAAATAAGACTGGAAGTAGAAGGAAATGACTACTATTCAGTAAAAACCGGAAGTGGGAATAGAATTCAGGTACAAAACAGCCAATGGCAGTAAGAACGACATTTGTAACTACTTTAGGACTGGGATATGAAAATGAACTGGGAAGAGTAGGAAATGTTAAGAATAAAGCAAGAGTAGCGTATACTAATGCAGACTGGTTCAATATCAGAGGGGAAAAGGATGACAGAAGAGGAAACTTCAAGGCTGATTTGAATATAGGAGTAGAAAATCAAAGATTTGGAGTTACATTTAATGCAGGCTATGATACAAAAAGGTAAAAATGTAAGAGGTGGAATAGGATTTAGAGCTATTTACTAGTTTAGGAAAAAAATAAGATTATCTTAAAAGAAAGAGTGCAGGAAATATATTTTGTTATTTAAAGTATAGTTCCTGCATTTATTTATATGTTTATTACTAGATAATTTAGTTTTTTTAATAAAAAGTAAAAACTTTAAAAGAAAATGATTGAAAAAAATTTCATTTTTAAGATATAATTATAACGAAAAATAAATGAGCAAACTAAGAAAATTTTAAAAGTTATATTTAGTACATAATATGAAGGATAATAGTATAAAAAGGAAGTTATCAGAGCCACTTAAGTTATATAAGTTTAAATATTCTAAGGTCTATGAAAAGGAGAGAAATTGAAGATGACAAATAATTTAAGAGGAATAAGGAAAGGGTTGTGTGCATTTGCAAAGAAATGCAAAGGATTTAAATATACAGATTCAGCATTGATTACATTTCTAATTACAGGTGCAGTAAGTGTTTCAAGTAATCTGTTTTCAGCTGAAAAAGATGGAAATATAGAAAAATCAGAAGCAGATACTTTCCACAGATATAAAGGACTTTTAATGTTCTTATAAAGGGAAGCTAGGAAAGAAAATAATAAACTGCTGAAAAAAATACAAATCTTGAACTTATTAAGCTTATGGAACAAGGAGACCATGTAGTAAAAGCTCCTTGGAGCAGCTGGCAATTTGGGACTAATTATATGTACAGCAAAATGGAATGGTACATATAAAGGGAAAGGAGATAAAGCTGAAAAATATTCTTATGAAGGTATATTTGCTAGAAGTTTAAATTCATTTGAAAGAGTTGTTTCTCCTTTAAGTGAAAAATATGAAAAATTGAGTTTTTCTACAAATCCACATTCAGCTTTAACAAGTTCTAGAAGAGGACTAGCTTCAGGTTATGGATTAACAGCTGTAGAAAGAAAACAGGAACCACTAGTTTCAATAGAAATTAATGCGGCAGTTAAAGCCTAAGACTATACAAAAGACTCCACTTGCATTGAGCATACCGGAATAAATGCACCTAATGTACCTATACCAACTATCAATCCAAGTGCACCAATAAACTTGGAATTACCAGAACCTAATACACCTAGCAAAGTGGTTGTTATTGCAAAACCTAATGCAGAACCATTTACAGGATTTTATTTTGATGGGACATGGAGCCATAGAGAGTTAAGAGATAATATTTCTATTTATTCGGGAATAGATCCCTACTTCTTTGATAGGAAATATAAATAATACTAATCCTACTCCAGCAGCAATGACAGGTTCATATAATGGTAGACAACTTTGAAGGAACACGTATAGTAGGGGAAAAATAATAGATATACTAATGCTTACTATATAAATAGTCAAACTAATGCAGATAAAATTGAAAATAATACTTTCTATTTGAGAGGGCATTATCCTACTGATACCTATGATGACAGTAATACTAGAGCCCATCTGGGAATATCTGATAATGGACAAAGAGCATATAATGACGGGCATGGACATGGTATTCCAGATGAAGGTATCGTTGGAGTTCATGCATTAAATAATTTAAAAATTTAAAAAAATTTAGTATTTAACCTATATGGAAGAGCAGGGGCAATGACCAATGAAACATGGAGACATGGAATACTAGATTTAGATAATGTAACTGTAAATATGTATAATAGTGATAATATGGGATTCTATAATATGCCGGTTGCTAGATACACATATAAGTATTGGATTATAGGAGATGATGGAGTTAGAAGAGAATGGCGTGTTTTAGCTGGAGGATTTTCTGGAAAAGCTAATGTAAATATGTATGGAAGAAATAACTCTGTTTATCTAACAACAGGAATGTCATATATGAAACATTGGCAAAAATGAAGGTTTGATACAATCGGATGGAGCTTCAAATATAGTATATTCAAGTTTTTTTCTTATGCTCCAACTTTATCAAAACTTATAAGTCCAACAGACCCAGGATATCTTCATAATACAAATATGATAAAATTATCAAATATTAAACTATATGGGGACGAAAAATATAGGTATGTATTTTGGTAGTAGAATCAAAGGAAATGCTGCTAAAGTACATATGGAAGGTGCCAATGAACTAGAAAGTGTATATGGATATAACAATAAGGCAGCTCATATAGGACTGTACCAAGGTGAAATAGATTTTTCTGCAAAAATTGGAGAAAAATTAACAATAGATAACCAAAATCAACAGACAGCTGAAGGAAATTTAAATAATACAGGCTATACTGATAAAACAGTTGATGGAGCTGTAGGAATTTTCTCAGAAAGTGGTCAAAGAGTTGGAATAGTTGCAAGAGGAGATGTAATGGAGGGAGTCCCACCAACTGTAGCTGAAATAAATGCTCATAGTACTGATCCTGCTTGGGACAGATGGTTTTTGTATAAATGGAATAATACAACACAAAGATTGGAAGTAGATAAGAATAATATTGGACCAGGATATGGTTTCCCAATGGGTAATGATTTTTCAAAAGACCCTATACATAATCTAGAAGTTGCTAAATTAGATATTAGATTTGGGAAAATATTCTAAAAATGGTATTATGGTTTCTAGCAAAAGCAAGGGACAGTAATTGATGTAGGAAAGAATACTTCTAACTACCATATTACTGGAGTAAGTTCAGATATTACTGATGGTATCAATGGTGCTAATACTCTTGAAGCAGATGCTTCAACTGGAACTATAGTGGCTTATGCAGAAGGAACTTGGGATCAATTAAAACATAGATATGGAAGTGAAGATGCAAGAATTGCTCAAAATGATGCTGATGCAGTCGCTATAAATAATGGAGCAGCAAGAAAGGCACTGACAGATGCAACTGCTACAACAGCTGCTAAAACTACAAGGTCTAGGTTCTGAAACAAATATCAATCCTAATGTAGTGCTAGCTTCAAAAAGAAGGTATAGCATATATGGGAGATAACCAAGGTATAGTTAATGCAATGGGAACAACAGAAGCAGTTAATTATGGTTCAATAATTGCCTATGCTAAAAAAATAAGGGAATTGTTACTGTAAATGGAGCAGTTACAGCAATAGATAAAAATACAGTTTCTGAAGCTAATAAATTTAAGAATATAGGAGCTTTCGCAGAAAGCTGGAGGAAAAGCTGAACTAAAAGGAGCAGTTACTATAAATGGAATAGGAGCCTTTGCTAAAGGAACAGGTTCAGAAGCAATATTATCTTCAACAAATAATGATGTAACGATAAATGCTGGAACTGTTGGAGGAATGGTTGCAACAGATAATGGATATGCTAAGTTAAATGGTGGAACTATCAATGTAACAAAAGATAATTCCAGACTTTTCTATGCAGATGCAACAGGAAAAATAGATTTTACAAGAGCTACTGCTATAAATGTTTCAAAAGGAATAGTACTTCCTCATGAAGAAAGTAATCCAGCTTTCTATAATAGTAACGTTTCAACAGCAGCAGGGGTAACTCCTACAAAATATAATGGTATGGAAATGTAACTATAAATCTTCTAAGTGATGATGTAGTTTTAAGAACTGTTGACAACCATGCACCTGAAACTTGGACTGGTGGAGCAAATTTTGAAACTAATGTTAAGAATATAATGAAATATTCAGTCTTAAATAAGAATGGACATACATATAAGGCATACTATACTAATGGAGAATTTAAAAATTGCAGTAAACATTAATCGTGATGATACAACTGATGTATTTAACGGTATAGTTATGGGAAATGAAAAAGTTACAATTGATAATGGAATTTCTATTACATCTAATGCAGGAAAAAGGTTTAGCACAAGCTGCCTTAAAAAAATACTGTAGATAATACTAAGACTGCATATATAAATAATGGAACTGTAAAGTATAACAGGGAGCAAATGCTGGAAGCATAGGACTTAAAGTTGACCATGGAACTATTGAAAATAATAGTTTAGTTAGTATGAATGATGGAATAGGGTCTATATGGAAGCAGTGGAAGTAAAATTTCAAACAATGCAAATGGAAAAATTAGTATAAGTTCTCCAAGTCAACATGGAATAGGAATAGCAGGTTTCCTTACAGGAACTGCTGCTCAGGAATATGGAACAGATAAACTGATTAGCAACCTAATAGCAACAAGTGGAGGAAATCTTCCCTAATACTATAAAAACAATAGATATTACTAATGATGGAGAAATTGAAATTTCAGGAAAAGCTGTAGGGATCTATGCTGACAATACAAGTACGATAGCTGGATTTAATAATCATGTTACAAAAGAAAATGCAGTTGTAAATAATAACGCTTCTTTAAGCTTTTGGAGATGACAGTGTAGGAATTTATGCTAAAAAAAGCAATAGTTAATTTAAGAGGAACAGGAACAAATGATATCTCTGTTGGTAAAAAATGGAATAGGAGTTGCTGCAGAAGATTCAACTGTAAATCTTTTGACAGACTATGGTTTCCAAATAAAAAGACAATGGTGTAGGACTTTATGCTAAAAATACAGATACATCTACTGGAACTATGAATGTAAAAGTATACAGGAACAAATGCAGCAGGTATAGTAGGAACAGGGGCATATTTTGAAATGACAGGAAGTCCTATAACTAATAAATTAAATATCAATGTGGAAAATGTTCCAAATGCTACAGAAGGAATGATAGGAATCTATGCTAAAAAATGGTAATTTTACTAATGAAGGAAATGTAAAAAATAACTAATACAAATACCTTAGGTTTTGGTATTATATCTTCAGGAACAGATGTAACAAATAAAGGAGATATTACTTTAGAAGATTCTTTAAATCCGACTAAACCCAATATTGGAATGTATACAGCAGGGTCATCTCCTTTAAGAAACATGGGAAAAATTACTGTTGGTAAAAATGGAATAGGAATTTATGCTAAGAATTTCTCTAATGGAGATTCAGCTGCTTTTACCAAACAGTACAATAGAAGTTGGAGAAAAATGGAATAGGAGTTTACACAGAAAGTGGAAATGGTCATCTTGAATCTGGAAGTATAAAAAGCAGGAAAAGATGGAGTTGGAGTATATGTTGCAGGAAATGGTGGAACTATAACAGCAGCAAATACATTTAATATGACTCTTGGAGATGGTTCAAGTGATGCAGATAAGGGAGCTTTTTGGTTTTGTTAACGTAGGATCAAATAACAAGATTTACAGTGATATATCAAATGTTACTTTACAAAATAACTCTATATATATCTACTCAAAAAGATACAAGTGGAACTTCAGCAAATCCACAAATTATAAATAATACTAACATTACTGCTACAGGAAAGAATAACTATGGAATCTATTCAGCAGGTTATACTGTTAATAATGGAAATATGAATCTGTCAGCAGGAACTGGAAATGTAGGAGTATATAGTGTTAATGGAGGAACTATAGAAAATAGAAGTGGAGCAATCACTGTAGGTGGTTCTGTTCCTGTAAATGATGAGTATGGAATAGCTATGGCGGCAGGTTATACTTGGACAAAGAAAGATTTACTAAAAACCTGTTTCCCAAAGACCTGTCCAAACTACTGGAAATATTATTAATAGAGGAACTATAATGTAAATGGCTAATACAGTCTAGGAATGTATGCCAGTGGAAATGGTTCTACTGCTAAGAACTATGGAACTATTAACTTAAATGCAAATAATACAACAGGAATGTACTTAACTGATAAAGCAGTTGGTCATAACTATGGAACAATAACAAATGCTGCAGGAGTAAAAGATGTTACAGGAGTTGTTGTAAAAAAATGGTGCAAAATTTATAAATGAAGCTACAGGGGTAGTAAGCTTAAATGCTACCAATGCCCTAGGTGTTTTAAGAACTAAAGATGAAGGAGAAACTTTAGGAGTTATTGAAAACTATGGAACTTTTTAATATCACAGGAGATGGTTCAGAGGTAGAAAAAGTTTCTGAATCTAAAGATTTAAATAAGAGTCTTGGAAAAGGTAAGGATAAAATTTCTATAGATGTACCAGCAGGAGCAACAACAGGAACTATTAAATTAGGAGATATAGTTCAAAGTCCAGAAATTGTAGAAACAAAGAAATTGGAATTAGAAGAAACACAAGTATCTACAATAGGTATGTATATAAATACATCAGGAGTTAAATTTACAAAACCTATAACAGGTCTAAGTGAACTAAGTCAATTAAGAAAAAGCTGACTTAATTATAGGAGCTGAAGCTGCTCAAAGCACAACAGCTAAATATATACAAGTTGGTAAAACTATACTAGATCCATATAATGATACTATATTGAATAATCCACAAATAAATAAATGGAGTATTTACTCAGGTTCATTGACATGGATGGCTAATATAGGACAAAAACCAAGTTAATGGAACTATAGAAAATGCTTACTTAGCTAAGATACCTTATCCTGTATTTGCAAAAAGATAAAAAATACTTATAACTTTACAGATGGACTGGAACAGAGATATGGAGTTGAAGCACTTGGGAAAGCAGAGAAAATCAATTGTTCCAAAAATTAAAACAGTATTGGAAATAATGAAGAAGTGTTGTTGTATCAGGCCTTTTGATGAAATGATGGGACACCAGTATGCGAATGTACAGCAGAGAATCAATGAAACAGGAAATACTTTAGACAAAGAGTTTAAATATCTTAAAAAACGAATGGAGAAATCCATCAAAAGATAACAACAAAAATCAAAGTATTTGGTATGAAAAATGAATATAATACAGATACAGCGGGAATAATAGACTATACAAGTGATGCTTACGGAGTAGCCTATGTTCATGAAAATGAAACAATAAAACTAGGAAACAGCTCAGGATGGTATGCAGGGGCAGTAACAAACAGATTCAAGTTTAAGGATATAGGGAAAATCAAAAAGAAAAATCAGACTATGATAAAAGCCGGTATCTTTAAAACAATGTCACCGATGACAGACCATAATGGATCATTAAGATGGACAGTTGCAGGGGATGTATTTGTAGGAAGAAATGAAATGAAACGTAAATTCTTAGTGGTAGATGAAGTATTTAATGCCAAATCAGACTATACATCATATGGAGCGGCATTTAAGACAGATTTAGGGCTATGACATAAGAATGAGTGAGAGAACTCATTTAAGACCATATGGATCATTGAAGCTGGAATATGGAAGATTTAATGATATAAGGGAAGAAGATGGAGAAATAAGACTGGAAGTTGAAGGAAACGACTACTTCTCGGTAAAACCTGAAGTTGGACTGGAATTTAAATATGTACAGCCTTTAGCAGTAAAAACTCAATTATCAGTAGGAGTGTCAGCAGCATATGAAAACGAACTTGGAAAAGTAGGAGATGTAAACAACAGGGCAAAAAGTAAGATTTACAGATGCTGATAAGTTTGGAATAAGAGGAGAAAAGGAAGATAGAAGAGGAAACGGAAAATTTGACCTTAATATCGGAATAGACAACACAAGATTTGGAGTAACAGTAAATGCAGGTTACGACACAAAAGGCCACAATGTAAGAGGTGGAATAGGATTCAGGGCTATCTACTAGTTTAGGAAAAAGAATGAGACAATCTTAAAAGAAAGAGTGCAGGTATATCTCAAAAACTAAAAATAGTGGGAAAAACCATATTTTATGAATTATTTATAATTTCACAATACAAAACAGGAATGAATTTAGGAAAAGTCATCTGTTCGAGCCTTCAGGCGAGTTTTTGACTTTTTCCTTAATGAATGACTGTTTGTATGAGTGAAATTCTAGTAAATGAATAAATATGGTTTTATTTTATTTTAAATTTTCAGATAACCTCATTATTTTATTTTGAGATACTCCCGTTTTTATTCCTCATATTTTTAATTGCTAAAATATAAAAGAAATGCTTGAAAAACTGTAAAATATGTTAAAATGTATAAAAGTGTAATTAAAAGCATTTTAAGTTTTTTTATTTCATTGAAAGGGCTATAGAATATGGAATTGAAGATACCAAAGCATATTGCGATAATAATGGACGGAAACGGACGATGGGCAAAAGAAAAAAAGGAAAAATAAGACTTGAAGGACATAGGGCAGGAGCCGCAAAACCTTGAAAGAATATTGGAAGAGTCAATAAAACTGGGAGTAAAATATTTGACGGTCTACGCTTTTTCAACTGAAAAACTGGAAAAAGACCTGAAAATGGAAGTAAAAGGGACTTATGGAACTGTTTTCAGGTTTTCTCAGCAGCAAGAAAAAATGATGAAAAAGCAGGGAATTAAACTATTGGTGACAGGTTCTAAGGAAGGGAGTGTCAGATTCCTTACTGAAAAAAATAGAAGAAACTGAAAAATACCTTGAAAATGAAAGACAGAATAGTATTTAATATAGCCTTTAACTATGGTGGGAAGAAAAGAAATAGCAGATGCAGTTAATAAAATATTGGCAGATGAAAAAAAGGGAGCCAGGAAAACCTGTTACAGAAGAAGAGGTTGCAAAAATATATGTACAGACCTGATATACCTGATCCTGAACTTGTTATAAGAACGAGCGGGAGAATTTAGAATAAGTAATTTTTCTTTTTATGGGAAATTGCATATTCAGAATTTTTATATAACAGATGTTTACTGGCCTGACTTTAATGAGGAAGAATATAATAAAGCAATTTTATCTTTTAACAGGAGAGATAGAAGATATGGAGGATTAAAATGCTGAGTAGACTTTTTATTATTTTACTGTTTGTACCTCTGCTTTCTCTGGATTTTTTTAAAAGGGAGATATACTGTTCCTTCTTTTTACGCTAGTAATAATAGGAGTTTCCTTCATGAGTTTTTATAAGATGCTCAAGGAGAGGGGATATGAGGTTGCAAAGCAGGATAGGAATGGGACTGGGGATTTACCTGTGGCAATATATTTTCAGGAAAACTCAAGAAATATATTTTTCAGTATTCAGATTGGAATTTTTAAACAGATTAATTATGATATGGGTGGATTTATAGTATTTGCACTTATGTTACTTTCAGTGAGACAGATTCTGAAAGAAAAAGATAAAATGGTGCAATGGCAGAAATATCCTACACGTTTATTTGGAATAATATATGTAGCATATTTATTTTCATATATCTGCTTATAAGATATGAATTTCCAAATGGAAATGTCCTAGTGTTAATGACATTTATACTTATATGGGCATGTGATATTTCTGCATATTTAGTCGGGAAAAAGCAATAGGTAGAAAAATTTTTCAAAAGAAGACTTTCTCCAAAAATCAGTCCGAATAAATCAATAGAAGGTGCAATTGGAGGAATAGCAGGAGTGTTTTTAGTAATATTATTCTTCGATCAGATATATTTAATTATTGCAAATTTTTGTATGCGGAATTTCTTTATATCAAAAAAATTGCAGTCTGACTTATCTGAAGGTTGGGAATTAAAGGAGTTCATGCATTTATTCTGGCACTTGGTCTTGGAGTATTTGCTGAGCTTGGGGATCTTGTGGAATCAAAAATAAAGAGGAACTTGGAATAAAAGGATTCAGGGAAATATCCTTCTTGGGCATGGAGGTTTTCTTTAGACAGATTTGACAGTGCATTGTTTGTTCTGCCGGTAGTTTACTACTTTTATGAAGTATGTTGTGCATATGTAAAAAGTGTCTAATTAAAATTTACAGAAATTTTAGAGAGAATAGTTTATAGGAAAAAAATTATATAATGAAAAGAAAATTAGGAGGATTAAATAAAAATGAGTTTTAAAAATGAACAGGAAATAAAAATGAAGTTGAAAGACAATATAATATATTAAAAAAAGAGGATGCGACGAAATAATAAATGAACACGAATTTAAGAAAAAAACTTGAAAAAAATCAATTTCTACAAATACCCTTTTAAGAGTAAAACTAGGGATAGATCCTACAGGTTCAGAACTGCATTTAGGCATGCCGTTCCTTTTAAGAAAAATTGAAAGTAGTTTCAGGATTTAGGGCCATGAGTGTTATTCCTTATTGGAACTTTCACAGGAAGAATAGGAGATCCTACAGGGAAAATCTGAAACTAGAAAAAAATGCTATCAGAAGAACAGGTAAAGGAAAAACATAAAAACATATCTGGATCAGGTAAAATTAATATTGGACCTGGATAAGATAAAAGTTGTATATAATGCTGACTGGCTGGAAAAACTGTCATTATCAGATGCACTGAATCTGTTATCTCAGTTCACTGTATCTCAAATGATTTCGAGAGAGGATTTTTCAAAAAGATTGGCAGAAAATAAACCGGTTTCACTGATAGAGTTTATGTACCCAATTTTACAGGGATATGATTCTGTTGAATTGAGGGCAGATATTGAATTAGGGGCAACTGAACAGAAATTTAACCTTTTAAGAGGAAGAGATTTACAGAAAAACTTTGGTCAGGAGCAGCAGGTCTGTATGATAATGCCAATCCTTGTTGGACTTGACGGAGTGGAAAAAATGTCTAAATCTTTAGGGAACTACATTGGTGTAAAAGATGCTCCAAATGATATGTTTGGTAAAGTAATGTCAATTTCAGATGAACTTATGGAAAACTACTATACAATGATAACAGATGTTCCTTCTGAAAGAATTGCAGAAATTAAGGCACAGATAGCAGACGGAAGTTTACATCCAATGGAAGCTAAAAAACAGCTGGGAGCAGAAGTTGTAAAAATTTACTATGGTGAAGAAGCTGCTAAAGAAGCTAGAGACTGGTTTGAAAATGTATTCAGCAAAAGAAACCTTGATGTAGATTTACCTGAAGTAGAAGTTGAATACAAGGAAATAGGAATAATAGACCTTCTTGTAAAGGAAACAAAGCTTATGAATTCCACAAGTGAAGCAAGACGTCTTATTGAACAGGGTGGATTTAAAATAAATGATGAAGCTGTAAAAGATGTGAAGGCAACTATTACACCTGAAAGTGGAATGATTATAAGGGCAGGAAAAAAAGAAGATAGTTAAAAGTAAAATAGAACTGGAAAATCTGATGGAGGAATGAAAAATCTATCATGGAAAAATAATTTATCAGATAAAAAAATGAAAATAAAAGATAGAAAAAGGGAGGGGTGTTTCCCATAGTAAAAATAATTCTCATGGGAGAACATTCTGTTGTGTATGGATATCCTGCACTAGCCATTCCGTTAAAAAAATATCCGGATGGAATGCATCGTAGAAAGGGCAATGTTCCCTTTGTACACAACAAAAAAGGATACTCTATCTACGGCAATTTATACAGCGTTAAAATTATCTAAATAGAAAAATGAAAATATAAAAGTATAAAGTAATATCTGATATTCCTCCAAAAGAGGAATGGGCTCTTCGGCGGCAGTGAGTATTGCCGCAATTAGGGGAGTACTTGATTATTTTAATACAGAAAGTAGATAACCTTACGTTGGAAAAACTTGTGAAATGAAGCTGAAATAATAGCTCATAATACTCCAAGCGGACTTGATGCCAAAAACATGTCTCAGCGACAGTAGCCATAAAAGTTCATAAAAAAATAAGGGATTTAAAAATCTTGAAATGAATCTGGGGAGTATATTTACTGATTGCAGATACTGGAATCTATGGACATACAAGGGACGCAATAATGAATATAAAAAAACATGGGAGACAGAGCTCTACCTATGTTGGAAAAGCTTGGAAAACTGACGGAAGAAACAGAAAAGTTCATTGAAGAAAAAAGATGTTATTAATATTGGAAAAATATGATTTTCAGCACATGAGGGAACTGAAAAAACTTGGTGTGAGTATTGAAAAAGTCTGATGTTCTTGTAAAACAGCCATTGATGAGGGGGCGATGGTGCCAAAAATGTCCGGAGGAGGACTTGGAGGCTGTATTATAGCCCTTATGGAAAGTAGGAAGAAAGCTGAAATGACTGGAAAAAACTGATGGAAAAGGGAGCTGTAAATATATGGATAGAAGCATTGTAAAAATCTTATGCCAATATAGCAATTATAAAATACTGGGGGAAAAAGGATCCTGTAAAAATGATACCTGCTATAGGCAGTATTTCCTTTACGTTGGAAAAATCTGTTTACTGAAACAGAAATCAGTTTTATTACAAGGGAAGAAGCTATTGAAAAAACTGGTCAGGCAAGTGACCTTCTTTACATAAATGGAGAACTGCAAAATGAAGAACAGATAAAGAAAAATAGCAAAGTTGTAAATCTTTTCAGAGATGATAGAAATCAGCTTGAAAAAATAGATACAACAAATAATATGCCGACAGAAGCTGGACTTTCTTCAAGCTCAAGTGGGCTTTCAGCGGCGATAAAAGCATGTAACAGGCTATTTGATAAGAATTTAAGCAGGGAAGAACTTGCACAAATATCGAAAGTTTGCTTCAGGATCATCATCGAGAAGTTTTTGGACCTATTGGAATGTGGGATAAAAACACAGGAGAGGTTTCAGAAGTTAAAACTGATTTAAAGCTTGCCATGATTGTGCTTGTACTAAATGAAGAAAAGAAAATCATTTCAAGCAGAAAAGGAATGGCTCTATGCATGGAAACTTCAACTTCATTTGATGAGTGGATAAGACAGTCGGAAATAGATTTTGAAAATATGAAAAAGTACTTAAGTGAAGGAGATTTTTCGAAAGTAGGAGAGCTTACAGAAGAAAATGCCCTGAGAATGCACGAAACTACTAAAAATGCAAATCCTCCCTTTACATATTTGACAGAAAAATCCTTTGATGCAATGGAATATGTGAAAAGAATTACGTAAACAGGGAGAAAGATGTTACTTTACAATGGATGCAGGGCCTAATGTGAAGGTTCTCTGTCTGGAAGAGGATTTTGAGAGATTAAAGGATATATTTGGGAAAAAAATATAAGATAATTGCATCAAAAATGTAAGGTAATCAGTGATAATGATGATTAGAGAAAAGGAAAATGGAGAAACAGAAATAAAGGAATCTAAAAACAAATATAGTAAAAAAACAGGTGGAAAACTTTTATATTGCAGGAGAATATTCTGTTCTGACTCCAAATCAAAGTGCAATTATAAAAATATAGATATTTTTATGCAGGCTGAAATAAAGATTTTCAGAAAAAATACAGCATTTACTCGGATATGTATGATTATTCAGTTACATTGGAAGAAGATGATGAAAATTATTCCCTGATTACAGAAACTGTAAAATACTGTAAATGAATATTTACAATTAAAAAGGGATATGAGATACAGCCTTTTAACATGAAAAATTACTGGAAAAATGGAGAAAAATGGTAAAAATATGGGATTGGATCTAGTGGAAGTGTAACAGTGCTTACTGTAAAGGCAATGTCAAAACTTTACAGTTATGATATTTCTTCTGAGGAGGTTTTCAAACTGTCTGCCTATGTACTTCTGAAAAGGGGAGACAATGGTTCGATGGGAGATATAGCCTGTATTTCCTATGAAAATCTTGTAATGTACACTTCATTTGACAGAAATTTAATAAAAGAAAAAAATGAAAAAACAGTTCCCTTGCAGAAATGATAAATCTGGAATGGGGGTATAAAATAGAAAAAGATACACTGTCCGGAAAAACTTGAATTTTTGAGTTGGGATGGACTGGAATTCCTTCTATTTTCAGGAAAGATGATAATTGAAGTTAAAAATTCAATAAATAGTGATTTTCTTGAAAAAGTCTGAAGAAATTATCAGAAATCTGAAAAATGGAATAGAACAGGGAAATAAAGAAATAATATCAGAAAAATGTTGAAGAAAATGGCAAATTACTTAAAGTCTGCTGCATGAAAAATTTATAGTCAGAAAACTTTTGGAGCTTGTAGAATCTGAGAAGGGACTTGATATATGCTAAAAAGCAGTGGAGCAGGTGGAGGAGATTAGTGAATAGCCATATCCTTCAATAGAAAATGATACGGAAAAATTATTGGAAAGATGGGAAAGTAGAGGTATAGAGCTGCTTTATAAATCAGAGCTGTAAAAAAATAACCGGCTGAGAGGAGTTTTTCGAATGAACAGGAAGGATGAGCATATAAAATATGCGTTAAAAATATGAAAGTACAGGTAATAGTTTCGATGATATGGAACTGATACAGTGCTCAATACCTAAATATAATCTGGAAGAAATAGATATGTCTGTCAATTTTGCAGAAAATACATTCGAATATCCTTTTTTTATAAATGCAATGACAGGTGGAAGCAAAAAGGGAAAAGAAATAAACAGGAAACTTGCAAAAGTTGCAAAAGGAATGTAATATCCTTTTTGTTACGGGCTCATACAGTGCCGCCTTGAAAAATCCTGATGACGACTCATTTGAAGTGGTAAGGAAAGAAAATAAGGGACTTCTTCTTGGAACAAATATTGGAGCGGATAAAAACTATACGGCAGGAATGAAGGCTGTGGAAGATTTGAAACCGTTATTTTTACAGATACATGTTAATCTTATGCAGGAACTTATAATGCCTGAAGGAAGTAGAAACTTCAATGAATGGGAGAAAAATATAGTAGATTTTGTAAAAAAATATAAAAGTTCCACTGATTTTAAAGGAAGTAGGCTTTGGAATGAGTCCTGATACGGTAAAAAAAGGTATGGAGCTTGGAATAAAAATATTTGATATAAGCGGAAGAGGGTGGAACAAGCTTTGCCTATATTGAAAATATGAGGGGGGAAAACAGATTTTCCTATCTTAATGAATGGGGACAGAGTACAGTATCGTGTCTTCTTGGATTAAAAGATTATATCGATAAGGCTGAAATAATAGCAAGTGGAGGAGTAAGACATCCTCTTGACATCATAAAAGCTCTTGTACTGGGAGCAAAAGCTGTGGGGCTTTCAGGAACAATGCTCCGTCTTGCAGAAAATAATTCCACTGAAGAAATAATAGAAATAGTAAACAGCTGGAAAGAAGAATGCAGAATGATAATGTGTGCCTTAAATGCTAAAAATGTAAAGGAACTCAGAATGTAAAAGTATGTTCTGTATGGTAAAGACAAAGGAGTTTTATTTAAAAATAAATAAGTAAAAATAAAGTTATTCATGATAAAATAAAGTTGTAAAAAGGAAGAAGAAAAAGTCACCGATGATTGGAATGTCAAATCCAGCATCAGTTTATTGTGTAGAGCAAGGTGAGAGTCAATTCTTGTAAGAAGTAAAAGGAGATTTTTGGAATTTGTAAGCTGAAAGATGGAACAGCAGTGGAAGAATGGGAATATTACAGAGAAAAATAACAAATAAGGAATAGAAAAATAATATAAAAAATAGAGTGTAGAAATACGAATCAGTTGCTATGTATTTTATAACTCTATTTTTATTATAATGAAAAATAGTTTATTATTTAACCTAAATTCCCAAAAAAATTATACATATGAAAACATACTAACTTAGTAAAATTAAATCTTTCAGAGTTTTCTGCAAAAATAAAATATGTATAATTAAACATAACATCAATTTTTAGATGGCTTGTAAATTAAGACTTTGAGGTATCCTATGTATAAAAAAATCTGGGGAATTTAGGATTAAATTACCCTAATTGAAAAATCCGACTAATTTATTTTTATAAATTTATGAATCTATCTGCAACTTTCTTATTAAATAATTCATCATGTTCAACAAACAATAATGTCGGTCTGTAATTTAATATCAATTCTTCTATTTATATTCTACTCATAATATCTATAAAGTTCAAAGGTTCATCCCAAATATACAAATGTGCCTTTTCACAGAGACTTGCTGTTATTAAAATTTTTCTTTTTCTGACCTTCACTGTAATCTGAGATATCCTTTTTCAAACTGTAAGCTGTTAAAACCCATTTTACTCAGTATTGATAGAAAATAATGTTTTATCTATCTGTTTTTTTCTTCAATGTATTCAAACAAATTCCCTTTTTAAATCAGAAGTATCCTGAGAAACATAAGAAATTTTTAAATTTTTGCACAATAAATATTTCCTGTGTATTTAACATTTTTCCTATTATCAATTTCAAAATTGTTGATTTTTCCGGATCCGTTTTTCCTGTCAGAGAAATAATTTCTCCTGATTAATTTTAAAATTTATATCTCTACAGATTAATCTGTTATTGTAAAAATAATGAGACGTTTTTAAATTCAATTAATCTTTTGCTGTGAAATATTAAGGGACTTAACTTCAATTTTTCATCTATGTCAATATTGTGAAGTAATTGGGATTTTTCTTCTATTAATCTATCACTTCTTTTTCTATTGATTTTTGCTCTTTTTCATCATTTTGGCAGCTATATGTCCGATATATCCTTTATCTCCCATTCCGAGATTTTTGTTTTTCTACCTTATCGGACCAGACAGCAACTCTTTTTGAGGATTTTTACAAGACGTTTTTATCTCCTTTTCAGTTTCCTATTCTGATATATTTCCAGTTCATCCTGTTGCCGTTTATCCCATGTTGAAAAAAATTCCTTTTTGAATTTCAATATTTGTTTTATTAATTGAAAGTATATGATCAATACAGCTGTCTAAAAAGATTTCTGTCATGTGAAACGAGAATAAAGCTTTTTCTTTCCCTTCAAGTATCTGCTCACAATTTTTCTTGCATTTATATCAAGATGATTTGTAGGTTCATCTATTAGTAAAAATTATTCTCTTTTTAAAAATAAAGCTGCCAATAGTACTTTTGTCTTTTTCTCCGCTTGATAAAAAGAAAAATTGATGATTAATTATGTCTTCCTCTATTTCTAAAAAGTGAAAATTCTTTCAAAAAATTTCCATTCTTCACAATCAGGGCAAATTTCCTTAAAATTTCCATAGTGCTAAGTTTTTCATTTTTTTACTTCATAAGGAAAAATATTCAAATGTACATTTGATGAAACAGTCCCTCTATAATTATATTTCCCCATTAAAAATATTCAGAAAAGTTGTTTTTCCTTTTTCCCGTTTCTTCCTATAAATCCTAATTTCCAATCCGTATCTATTTGAAAGCTGACATTTTCAAAAATCATTTTCATAATTATTATCATAGGAAAAAGATAAATTTGATATATTAATTAATGACATATTTTTCCTTTCTTTTTATTTAAAAACTTATTTATATTACATATTTAATTTATTTTTATAATCATCATCTGTTATTTCTTTTTATATAGTTGACTCTACACTGATAATAAACTCTTCATTTATCATTTATTTTTAATTTTTCATATTTACCATAACTATAAACTATTTCGTATACTCTTCTTTAAAATAATCCTCTATTTTATAAAGCTCATCAAAACTTCCTTTTACTTATTTTTCCTTCCTTAAGAATTATAATTTTAGAGGCATATGGAAGTATTTCACGACTGTGTGTGCTCATTAATATAGTTTTTATTTTTCATAATTCTTCCATTATTTTTCTCTCATTTTTCCTATCCAATGAGGACGTTATTTCATCAGAAAGAAATACACATGTATCTTTAGCCAATGCTCTTTCAATACATATTCTTTAGTATCTGTCCTCCTGATAAAGCCGTTCCTTCTTCTCCGATTACTGTTTTTTATCCCGTTACATAACTCTTCAACTTCTTTTATGCATATTTACTTTTTAGAATTCTGCCCTATTTCATCATTTGAAATATCACTTTTCCGATTCTTATATTATC
>BNJV01002855.1_pt1 | contig 94955 bp, 154 predicted proteins | sample 8540591 | NCBI WGS metagenome assembly BNJV01 (sample SAMD00202457, study PRJDB9452) | human saliva metagenome | host: Homo sapiens | reverse complement strand
AAAAGAAATGGCACAAAGCTTTCTAAGATTGTGTCATTATCAATGGATGTATTATAACAGGATAGTTTGTATTATCACCATTATTTCATTTTCTATCTTGCAAAGAAAGCGACTAGACCACTAGTCGCTTATATGTATGTATTAGCGATAAGACTTCTTCATATAGGCAATGGATACCACTGCTAGTGAAGAAAGACATAGGATAGCCATATACCAAGCCATTTGGTTATGGTCAGCTGTCTTTGGTGTAGAGATACCTACCCATCGATAGACATGAGTAGTATCACCATTTACAGCTGTATTTGTAGATACATATACATATCCATCAAATACTTCTGGGACCAAATGTTCCGTAGACTGTTTCCTTAATTGGCGTACCATCTTCCGTTACCCAATTTGTCTTCACGCGGTATGTATAGATAAAATCTAATAGATTCATCTGATCAGATGAAAGTGTTAAATTCTTACTTTCATAATCTACTGCATAATCTGGAATCAACTTTCCATATCTAAAGAGTACAGTATAGAGATTATCTTCACCTGTATCTTCTTGTGCTAGCACTCTTCCTTGATCATCAATATAACGGATTCTCCAACTTGTTGGCTTACGATTAATCCACTTTGCATAGATTGTCATATCATATGCAATCGATTCATTGATATCAAAAGGTTGCGTAAATGCTGGATCTTTATACCATCCATCAAACCAATATCCGTCCTTAGAAGGAATATTTGGAATATCCTTACGTACACTAGACATCATTGGAATCGTCACGGTCGCCGGAGTACAGAAGTAGCACCATTACTTACAACCGTAACATTTACCCTTGGTTCTTCCCATCTTGCGTATAGAAAACGGTCATGGCTAGACATTGTTGCGTTTTCTTTCAACTTAGTACCCTCTTGGAATGTATCAGTTGTATACCAACCCGTAAATACATAGTGTGATGGTACATTGCTTGGCTTAACTGGATTATTTAGGATATTTTGGTAGTTGGATAATGGCTCTCCATAATAAAGATTTAGTACTGTTCCATCTGTATTTTTCTAGGTGTAGATTATATTTATTACGTGTTTTTATATATGTGCATATATGTTTGTCCATCACCATCATAGTCATTTACCACTTGATTGTTGTTGTATACAACGATGAGTGAACCACCAGTATATGCAGTTAAATCTGGGTTAGACGCATTAACATCTGTCGTATACTCATCTACCCCATTTGTCCAATAATAATAGGAATAGTTAAATGCGGCTGTATTAGGAAAATATACGCTAAACTTACTGTAAGTAAGTGTATCTACATCCCAAATACGATTATTTGGATTTCTTGACCATGTACCATCAGGATTTTGTTCATGATAGATTACATGAATTTTCTTTGCACTAGGAGCCACAGCTAATTTTCTAGCATGGAATTCCAAATGATATGGATCGACATTAAAGAATTGTTGTTCTGTAAAGGTAGGTGGTGTCTTGTCATAGTGAGAGCTTGCATTATTTGGTGCAGACCATAGATATGTTAGGTCAATGCTAAAAATACCATCTGTCTTATGCCCATAGATTCCCTGGTATGACTCACGACGCTCTTCTGTATTTGTAGAAAAGTTATAATACACAAGTGTAATTGTCATCACCGGACGATCATAGTAGACATTTACCACAGTTGAACCATCCGCTAAGACAAGCTTTGTCGCATTTTCTGCATCAGTCTTTGCCTGATTGTATTTACGATAGGTCGTATCGTATTGTGGACCATTATATACAACCGTACTATTTACATTCTGCGTCTTTGTCTCAGTATTGAATAATGAGTAGGTCTTTTGTGCATCTGTATACGATACTTCATCCGTTGCGTTTTGATACCAATAATTAATAATATATGTCGATTGGAATGGAATATCATACTCTGCATAAACATGCATATCCTCTGCTGGTTGTATTCCAGCATTCCATGTCTGTAAAGCACCTGTGCTATCCTGATATGCCCAGCGAATAAATACCTTGCCTGGAATCGTTGGTTGAGCTGGTTGTGTCTGTGTACTTTCATATAAATATGTTAAATGGAAATCTTGTGCTGGATCACCTGTATGAAAATATGTCGTTAGCTTCTTTCTTGCATAATAAACAGAAACCGTAATATCTCCACTTGGTGCTATCTGTACCTGTTCAGGAATCAGAGCTTGAAACCCAGGATATGTTCGATTGGCTAGTGCCTGTGTCATATCCCCTACATTACCTGTAAGAGTTTCGTATTCTGCCAAGGATTCGTCTTCATAGCTGCCAGACAATGTCTGACGAATATGTCGAACGGTATAAGTTCTAGTCGTTGGTACTGGTTGTGTTGTAGGTGTTGATGAATCTGCGAATACTGCAGTAGAAATTGTGGTCACACAAATACTACATACCATCAGCAGAGCACAAAGAAAACTAATCACTCTGATTTTCTTCATTCTTTTTGTCCTCCCATAAATAATAGAGTTATTTTAGCACGTAAAAAGGAAATTGTAATCATTTTTTTGGTGTTGTTTTTTTACAAAAAAAGTTGATATGAATCTAGTAAAAAAACAACGAATATAAAGCGTATCCATTGTTCGTTTTATAACTGATAAAGTTTTTGTTTGACAACGTTCTAGTAGTTGGTAAATATCATACTCTCCAACCAGATTCATCACTGCCATGACAATTTCCAAACAACCATTCGCATCACTTAATGCATTATGGTGGTCCAGCTCAATTCCAATGTAGTCACATACATCATTGAGACGATGATGTTTGAGATTTCGAAAAGACACGTTTACATAATTCCACTGTATCAAAGTATTCTATTACAGGTATCTTCTTACCTGTATTCAAACAAGTTTGTTTTTAAACAGTTCATATCAAATCGTGCATTATGTGCCACGATCACCGCATCTTCAAAAATATCCCGTTAATTCACGATAGATTTCTGAAAATGTAGGCGCATCTTCAACGTCTTTTGCAGTAATGCCATGAACACGAATATTGTAAGGTGAAAAATAACTAACGTTTTCTTCCGGTTTAATCAAAGAGTAATAGTGATCAATGACTACCCCATCTTCCATGACCGCAATACCAACCGAGCAAACACTCGACATTTGATTGTTTGCAGTCTCAAAATCAATCGCTACAATTTTTAGTCATCTTCTTTAATATGCTCGTATGTCATCTGGTAGATTTTTTTCGATATGTTCATCTGCCATCGAGTAATAAACATTCTTACCAATCTTCTTTGTCTTTACTAGTTTTGTTTTCTTCAAAGAAGATAACTGATGGCTGATCGCACTTGTACTCATCTGTAATAAAGCGCTAAATCACCCACACATAGCTCACTGACAAAGAGTGCGTTCATAATCTTGAGTCTAGTGCTATCACTAAAACATATCAAAGATTAAACTCATATCATCTACGTCCGCTTCGCAAATCATATTCGCTTTACATTTTTCTACTGCTTCAGGATTTACTAATTTTGTCATACTCCCTACTTTCTATGATTCTTTTTTGCTTGCTTGCCTGGTGCTAAAGAATTTAACCATTTTTCAATGCGATACTTTCGCATAGACTTCTTGTTTTTCAACACTTCCATCTACTAAAGAAATAACCAACTGATCAATGCTTGGATTCCATTCGTAATGCCAAGATACCATATCTTCATAGTAGATGATAAAACACTCTGATTTATCATGACGATTGTAAAGCACAATGTAGTCCTGGTGGATTTCATATAGTTTACAATCCGGTAACATTAATAGCGAGAATAACGATACCATGATGACCATAACTCCAATCACCTGTAAATAAGAACGTATCCATAAAAAAACTAATACCCAGCAATCATCGCAATCATTAAAAATGATGTTGGTTTTACATTGGAAACGTAAAAGGAACGTCATCTTTCGGTAAATTTCTTACACGTATTTCTTTTCGATTTCATAAAAACATTATAACACGCAGATGTTTCTCAGCGAATTAAAGTAATATTTGATATACTTTATAGCGGAAAAGAGGGAAATCATGAAACAACCAGTTACTTTTGAAATTACACATATCTGTAAACAATCCGGTGCCCGTACAGGTATTTTACACACACCACATGGTGATGTTGAAACACCAATGTTTATGCCTGTCGGTACACAAGCAACCGTCAAATTCGTATCCCCAGAAGAACTAAAAGACTTAGGTTCTGGTGTGGTACTTGCCAATACCTATCATTTATGGCTAAGACCTGGCGAAGATATCGTTGACCAAGCTGGTGGAGTTCAAAAGTTTATGAACTACAAAGGTCCTATGTTAACAGATAGCGGAGGATTCCAAGTATTCTCCCTCGCAGATCAACGTAAGATTACAGAAGACGGTGTTACCTTCAAGAATACTCTCAACGGAGATACACTCTTCCTCTCCCCAGAAAAATCAATTCAAATTCAAAATAAGATTGGTGCAGACATCATTATGTCCTTTGATGAATGTATTCCATACCCTGCAACACGTGAATACGTTGAAAAGAGTACAGAGAGAACATTACGTTGGGCACTTCGCGGTAAACAAGCACACAGACGTCCAGAAGAGCAGGCACTCTTTGGCATTGTACAAGGTGGTGACTATGAAGACCTTCGTAAATACTGTGCTGAAAAGTTAATTGAGATGGACTTCCCTGGATATGCGATTGGTGGTACATCGGTTGGTGAAGATAAAGAAACAATGTATCGTATGGTGAAGTGGGCTCTGATGCCTTACCATTTGATAAGCCAAGATACCTAATGGGTGTTGGTGCAGTCAATGACTTATTAGAGGCAGTTAGTCGCAACGTCGATATGTGCGATTGTGTACTACCAACTCGTATCGCAAGACATGGAACACTGATGACGAGTGAAGGAAGAATCTCTATCCGTAAGGCCATCTATAAGAATGACTTTACACCACTTGATCCAGAGTGTGATTGTTATACATGTCGTAACTACACAAAGGCATATCTCAATCACCTCCAACGTACTAACGAAGGATTTGGTACTCGCCTCATGTCTATCCATAACTTACGTTTCTTAGTGAAACTCATGGAAGACGCAAGAAAAGCAATCAAAGAAGATCGCTTTAATGACTTCAAAGAGGAAACTCTTGCAAAGATGAAATTTGACCACAGAGGATTTTAATATGAAATGGAAAACAAGTGATTTTGATTACGACTTACCAGAAGAACTGATTGCGCAAACTCCCTTGCTCGATCGCACTTCTTCTCGTATGCTTGTCATTCACAATACAGAAAAGAAATATGAAGACAAACACTTCTACGATATAGTAGACTACCTGCATGCAGGTGATATTCTAGTACGCAATAATACACGTGTTATCCCTGCTAGATTATTTGGCACAAAAGGAAGAAACAGGTGCTCACGTTGAGTTACTTCTACTACGTCAGCTTCCAGATGATGTTTGGGAGTGTCTTGTTGGTAATGCGAAGGTTGTAAAACTTGGTGCGATTGTCTCCTTCCACGATGGACGTCTACGTGCAGAATGTGTAGAAATTGGCGAAAAAGGTTTACGTAAGATGCGTATGATTTACAATGGCATCTTCAACGAAATCTTAGATGAATTAGGAAATGTACCATTACCACCATATATCAAAGAGAAGTTAAATGACCCAGAGCGCTACCAGACTGTCTATGCCAAGGTAAGAGGTTCTGCCGCTGCCCCTACTGCTGGTTTACACTTTACAGATGAAATCTTTTACAAAGCTAAAAAGAAAAAAAGGTGTTACTGTCGTTGATGTAACATTACATGTAGGTTTAGGTACTTTTAGACCAATGGATACAGAAGATGTCGAAGACCATGACATGCATAGTGAAGTTTACTACATGTCTAAGGAAGCTGCCGACATATTAAACGCAGCCAAATCTAATGGTCAACGTATCTTTGCGATTGGCACTACATCTGTACGTACACTGGAGTCCGTATGGAATCGCTTTGGTAAGTTTGAAGAATGTTCTGGTGAGACAAAATTATTCATCTATCCAGGATATCAGTGGCATACTATCGATGGTATGTTAACAAACTTCCACCTACCAAAATCAACTCTGATTATGATGATTGCGTCCTTTGCAGGATATGAATTTACTCTAGAAGCGTATCGCCATGCAGTACAGGAGAAATACCGTTTCTTCTCCTTCGGCGATTGTATGTTAATTACCAATGAATGAGAAAGAAAAAGAAGCCTATATTACCTATTTAAAGAATCGTAAATCTTCTGCGAAGACAAACTACTATGTAGAGTCTCTCAAAGAGATGAAAAACATCAAAGCTAGTACAAATGAAAAGCCAAAGTTACTCTTGCATGCATGTTGTATTGTATGTGCATGTTGGCCTTTGGAATTCCTTCACGAAGTATTTGATGTAACGATTATGTATAACAACTCCAACATCTGGCCAGCCTCAGAATACGACATGCGCTTATCTGATATGAAACGGTATCTGGATGAAAGATGGCATGGAGAAATTAAAATGGTAATAGAGCCATATAACTATGATGCTTTTGACCAAAAACTTTTGGCAAAAAGAAAAGATGATCCTGAAGGATGGTTACGTTGTTTCTCATGTTACACAGAGAGAATGAACGCAGCGTTTGCCTATGCGGATCAAAATGGCTATGACTACTTTACAACCGTCATGACCTTCTCACGTCAAAAAGATTCTCAAAAGCTCAATGAGATTGGCCGCTCTCTACAGCAGAAATATTCACACACGAAGTATTTCTATTCTGATTTTAAAAAAGGAAATGGCCAACAACATTCTACAGAGATCTCTGATGCGTATTGTCTATACCGTCAAGATTATTGCGGTTGTAAGTATTCCTATGATTCCCGTAAAAAGATAAGTGCGACTCCTAAGAATCGCACTTTTTTTATTACTCTCTAATACATCTAATTTTTTTCGTTTAAGAGTTCAATTAACTTTTCTTTTGTACGGATATTATCCATCACTTCTGTATAAGTACCAGACTTCTTATTGATGACAATATCATTGTAGTAATTACGGCCCTAATGTTTCATAGTACTTAGATAGTTCACGTGAGTGATGACCAATCTCTGCACGAATTTCAGCCTTTTGCTTTTCAACCTTTAGCTTAGAAGTAAGACCTTCTGTGCTTTCTGTTACAACCTTTGTAACGTTTGTTAGTAAATCGGAAATTGTTTTTCCTAAATCATCGAATCCATTCTTGTTATTTTCTGACATGTCCTTAGTCCTTTCCGGCCCTTTCAATGAGGTCCCAAATAATAAATGCGATTTCTTCATTTGTAGCTTCGCCTTGGTCAATCAATTCGACAATACCACTGATTAAGATGTTTGCGTAATACTTCGTGTTGTCTAATGTCAACTCACCAAGTCGTACTCCTTCATCAAATAGTTTTGTTAAATCTGTGATTGCTTTATTTTTTGCTTCCAAGGTAGATCTAACACTTAAGTTAGAAAGATCTGCACCATCTTCACCATTAAGCTTTTCGTGTAATACACGGAAAGACTTCACAGAGTTATTCACGAACTGTTGTAAACGTTCTGTATAATCCTCTTTATTCATGCTTTCCTGCATCATGGCATTAAATGCTTCGTTGTATTTATTACTGATTGCTTCAATTACATCATCTTTTGATTTGAAGTAATAGTAGAATAGTCCTTTTGCTACATCCATCTCTTTAACGATTGCGCTAATTGTTGTTTCTACAATGCCGTTTTCTTTAAATAGCTTTTCTGCCGCATCTATAAACTCGTTCTTTCGTTCTTCGTTGTCTTTATTCTCTGGCATTTTTATTACCTCCTACATCTACTATAACTATTGACTGACTTTCAGTCAAGTACTTTTGTGCTATACTTTTTCTATGAAATTAATTTGTCCAATTTGTCAGTCAAAATTAAATCGTTCCACCCGTGAAGCAATCTGTGAAAATAACCATCACTTTGATTATGCTAAACAAGGCTATATCAATTTATATCGTTCAAATAAGCCATTTCATGGCGATAATATCGAGATGGTAAAAGCACGTACTGCCTTTTTAGAAAAAGGTATCTATGCCTTCTTAAAAGAATATCTCGTTAACTTAAATACATCTTTTCATCCAGAAGTCTTTGTCGATTTAGGTTGTGGTGAAGGTTATTATACTGATGGTTTTATTGCACAGGAAAAAAATATGGATTTGATTTATCAAAGGATGCTTTAAAAGCACGCTTCTAAAAAAACGATAAGTCTACACAATATGTTGTCGCATCTATCTTCCATCTCCCTATTGAGGATGAATCATGTGATGTGGCTGTCACCTGCTTTGCGCCTGCCGCAACAGAAGAATTACAGCGTATATTAAAACCAGGTGGTAAGTTTATCTTCGTTACACCTGGCCCCAAAAACACTTGTTTGAGATGAAAGCAGTTCTCTATGATATACCATATGAAAATATCATGGAGGATATTAAAACAGACTTACAACTCATCCAAGATGAAATCATTGAAAATGTTGTGACACTCGATCAAGAAACACTCTATCAGTTATTCCAAATGACACCTTATGCCTATAAGACATCTATTGAAGATAAGCAACGATTACTAGATATACAAAACTTTAGATGTAACTTGTCAGTTCCGTATTCAGCGTATATGAAAAAGCATCCTGTAGATGCTTTTTTTATTTATACTCATCTTCATGATCACTTAGCATCATTGCGCTATCTTGTTCTTCATCTTGAGTACGATACTTCGTTCCATTAAAACAAAGTCTCGTATCACCTTTCGCATCCAAGCAGGTCTTCTACGATATGCCATGAACATCTGTGCTTCCGTCTGTGTTGGAAGAACGTCGTGTATTGCACCATATAGATTGATTCCCATCAAATAAGTAATATCCACTTTAAAAATACTCAGCATATCTCATAATCACTTCAATATCTGGTCGAATCACACCATTTTCATACGCTGAAATCGATTGTGCTGAAACATTCAAAAATACTTGCCATTTGTTTTTTTGAGTCATATGATGATTGATTCTTAGTGTTCTCATTTGATAGGTCATCAACCTGATTGCATCTTGTATAGTCTTCTTCATATCTCAAATATAGAAAAATTTATACTGGTTTTTATACTGAACAACAGAAATACTAGATATAGTTTTTAATTACACAAAAACTGGGATAATACGTATTATCTCAATCAAAGTCTTAAAAAAGACACTATTTCTTTTAAGCCCTTTAAATATTCTAATACTACTGGAATCTATCTTTTTGATTTGAAATCATTCTCATTCAGTGTTACACTATATTAGCAGTCATAGCACAAGAGTGCTAAGGAGGTAAAATACTATGGCAAAGAAACAATTTAAAAGCAGAATCAAAAAGATTGTTAGATATGATGATTCACTCGATTTATACCAATCGTGAAATCTTCTTACGTGAGTTAATCTCTAATGCTTCTGACGCTTTAGATAAACGTCATTATCTCTCTCTTACAGATTCTCGCTACGCAACGAATCAAGAAAATCTAAAGATAACTTTAGATATTAAAAAGGATACACGTCAGTTAATTATCGAAGATACTGGTGTTGGTATGAGTGCAGAGGAGCTAGAGAAAAACCTAGGTACTATTGCGAGAAGTGGCTCTGCCGAATTCCGTAAACAACTAGAAAACAATACAGATAGCGTGGATATTATCGGTCAATTCGGTGTTGGTTTCTATAGCGCATTCATCGTCGCAAAACATGTACTTGTAGAGACGAAGTCTCCAGTTGAAGAAAAAGGTTATGCATGGTCAAGCTCTGGTGAGGATGGATACACAGTCACCGAGATCGAAAAACCTGAAGCTGGCACAAAGATTACGATTGATCTTAAAGACAATACAGAAGAAGAGTCCTTTGATGAGTTCCTAGAAGAATATAAGATTCGTAAACTTGTAAAGAAGTATTCTGACTATGTTCGCTACCCTATTCAAATGGAAGTCACAAAGTCTATTCCTGATCCAACTGAAGAAGGAAAGACAATTGATACCAAGGAACTTGTAACACTAAACTCCATGGTTCCACTTTGGAAGAAAACAAAGTCTGAAGTAACAGAAGAAGACTACAACTCATTCTATAAGTCTAAGTTCAATGATTGGGAAAATCCTCAGAAAGTAATTCACTATAACGTAGAAGGAACACTTTCCTATACAGCGTTACTGTTTATCCCTTCTAGAACTCCATATAACTTCTATTATCAAGATTTTGAAGCAGGATTACAGTTATACTCCAAGGGTGTATTTATTCTTGATAAGGCAAAAGATCTCGTACCTGATTACTACCGTTTTGTACAAGGTATTATCGATAGCGATGATTTAAACCTCAATATTTCACGTGAGATTCTCCAACAAGACCGTCAGGTTAAGTTACTTGCGAAATCTATCGAAAAGAAGATTCATTCTGCACTAGAAGATATGTTAAAGAATGATCGTGAAAACTATGAGAAGTTCTTTGACAACTTCGGTTTAAATCTTAAATATGGCATCTATCAAGATTATGGTATTCATAAGGAACAGCTCCAAGACCTCATCTTGTTTAGATCCTCTAAGGAAGGTAAGTATGTCACATTGAAGGAATATACAGACCGTATGATAGAAGGTCAAAATGCAATCTACTATGCCGTAGGTTCTTCTATCGATGAAATTGAACGTTCCCCTATCATGCCTAAGCTAAAGAAGAAAGGCTATGAAGTACTCTACTTCTTAGATGCGCGTGATGAGTTTGTTTCTGGCATTATGCAGAACTACGATGAAAAGAAGTTTGTTTCCATCTCTCAAGCAAATCTAGACTTAGATAGCGAAGAAGAAAAGAAGGAAATTGAAGAAAAGACAGCCGAAAAACAAAGGATATGTTAACAGCAATGAAGGATGCGTTAGCAGATAAAGTTAAGGAAGTACGTATCTCATCTCGATTGATTGATGATCCAGTATGTATCGTTGCGGATGAAGGTGTATCCTTAGATATGGAACGCTATATGGCAAACGATCCAATGAATAAAGATAGAGCGATTACAGCCACAAAGATTCTAGAAATCAACCCTAACCACCCTATCTTCAATAAAGCTACGTGAAGTATCTACATCTTCCCCTGACAAAACTGAAGGAATATACAGATGTACTCTATGATCAAGCATTATTGATTGAAGGATTACCAATTAAAAAAATCCAGTTGAGTTTGCCAAGAAGATTACAAAACCTCATCGTAGACGCAAAAAACTAAATACTTAAAAAGACGTAACAGCTCGTTACGTCTTTCTTCATGTTTAGAGATTATGTTTCTTTTGTGACATTTACCATATCCTTACGATCAGGAAGTTGTGCAATCACAATCGCAATAAAGATGAGTACACAACCAATTAATTCTCTGGTATTTAAATACTTGATTTAATATTAGATACCCTGCTAATGCCGCAAATACAGACTCTAAGGATAATAACATTCCCGCAATCGTAGGGTTAGCCTCCTTCTGTGCAAAAATTTGTAATGTATACGCAACACAAGAAGAGAAGATACCTGTATATAGTAACGGAATATACGCTGCTAATATAGAGGTGATTGTAGGTCTTTCAATCACAATCATTGGAATCACTGTCGCAAATCCACCAATTAATAATTGTCCACAAGATAATCTAACTGGATCAACACGGGTACTGAAATGACCAATGATGATAATATGTATTGCAAATAAGAACGCAGCCAGAAATCAAGAATATTTCTCCAATCCCGAGTGCAAGATTACCCGCCATGCTTAAGAGGTATAATCCAAATAAAGCCATTGCAATACCAACCCAAACTTTTAGAGGAATCTTTTTACCAAATAACAGTGTGATAATTGGCACGAACAATACATATAAGGTTGTTAGGAAACCAGCCTTCGCAACTGGCACCGTTAACATCGCAATCTGCTGTACGATACTTCCAATGGATAAGGCAAGACCACATAAGACAGAGCCCAATAATAGCTTTCTGTTTTTCTTCCTTCGTCTTAGGACGAATGACATGGGTGCGTTTCTTGTCTAGAATCGGAATAATTGCAAGTAGTGAAAAACCAGCAATCAAAAAACGTATTGTCGAGAATGTCCATGGGCCAATATAGTTCATTCCTACATTCTGTGCCACAAACGCACAACCCCAGATAATCGATGCTAATATCAGTAATAAATTACTTCTTGAAAAGAAATTTCCTCATAGCTTTACCTCGATGAAAACGACATTACTTGTGCAGATTCTATAAACTGTAGATCATTTAGTTTCATTTCTAAAAGATCTCTAAAAATACTCTTTTCGCAAAGTATCGTTTCTTTGTAATGACTCACCCAGCATCTCATATCCAGATCCTCTTTGTAGAAAAGTCACTTGTAATAACACGATAACACGTTTTCTTCATCAAGTGGTATTCCATCTATCTCAATTGTTTGTAAATCACAATTTACTTGTACGTTAAGACTCACCGCTATTGTACCCTAGTTTGGTTCCTCGGAAACCAGACCAACGATTTGAAGTCATATGAAATATACTCATCTTTTTGTGATGCAAATATTGCATCTTTAATCTGCTTTCCAGACCATACGACAGTTGTTAGATTTAATGGAGATGGAGATACTTCCAATAGATTCAACTTCGTAACCTCCTTTGAAATTCCCTTCGAAAGAATTCCATGATTGATCAAAGCCAAATCCGAAGGATATGTCTTCCACATCATATCCGCAAGTACGTTCATTGCCATGCATTCATGTTCCATTGAAAAATTCAAGATCTTGTGGTAAGACGTAAAGAACTTTGCTAAGCTCTGCAATGGCTACTTCAGTTTGTTGTGCTATCACTGATTCAATTTGCTAGAATCCTTTTCTTTATCTGACAACAATACTTTTCTCCAGATAGCAGACACAACATGATACTCGTCATCTAGTTCTAAAGTTAATTTACCCAAGATATTTTGCCCAACAACCACTTTGATGAATCCATGTTCCATTGATACATTCAGCTGCATCCATCTCTGTATGAGAATGTCCACCAATAATGCAATCTATTCCCTCAATTTCTTCCGCAATGACACGGTCCTTTTTGATACCACCATGGGATAGTAGAATGGAAATATCATAATTCTCTTTTTCTCTTTTCGAGGATGTCCTGAATGATTGGTGTTGGCTCAAATAGCTTGATACCACACATGTCTGTAAATGCAGTGCTTTCAGGATTTTCTCCCCAGTATGGTGAAATACCAATCACCAATACCCGCAATTCATTGCGGTTCAAAATGATATAAGGTAATACCCCTGGAATATCTTCCTTGTTTAAACAAAAAGATTTGCGGATAGTAATGGAAAATTCTGATTTGCCATTTCTTCTAAATACGCAACACCCGCAAAGAATTCATTGTTTCCAATTGCCATCGCATCATAACCCGCACTCTTTAACAGTTCAATTCCACCCACACCATGAGTCCCATTTGATCATGACCGACTTCTGGTCGCAAAAATCTCCCTGCATCGAGCAGGAAATCTTTTTCTTTATTCATATGTGTACGGAGATGATGGACAATCGCAGAGAAATCTTCAAACTGACTATGTACATCATTGGTATGCCAAATCGTTATTTTTCTTCATCCTAACCTCCTGTATATTGCGTGATCGAATGTAATCACGGTATAAATCTTTGTTGGATACGATGTAAAGTGACGATCGATTTCAGCTTTGATTTGTTCATCGTCCAAATGGAAACCATATGGAATCACTCAGATCAAAAACTAGATTGGTATGTTCATCACCTAATACAGTTCTAAAAGTCATGAACTGTAATTGCTGGATCAATCTGTGAAAAACAATACGTTTTAAAGTCTTCAAAATATGCATTTCGTAATAGGATTATCATATTCAATAGGATCCATATGCAAAGTCATCATCACGTGTAGTGTATCGTCTACTTCACGTTCTGCTTGGTCAATAATGTCATGAATCTTTACGAAGTTCATCTTCGCATCAACTTCCGCATGTGCACTACCAATCTTAACACCTGGTCCATAATCATGAATAATTAAATCATGCAGACCACGAATCTCTTTATGTTTTAAAATAGTTTCACGAATTTGTTTTACCAACTCTTGCATCTGCTGGTTTTCCAATGAGACGGTCAATGATTTCTTTAATCAATTCATATCCAGACTTTTAATATGAAAGCATGCAATTATCAGTGTTGCCACACCATCAAATGGGAATGTTGTTTTGAGTTGGCTTAACAACATTGCTACAATCGTAATGAGTGTAGACCATGCATCATTGCGTGCATCTTGTGCTGTCGCAATCATTGCTAAATTGTCAATTTTATTTCCGATTGTACGATTAACATAACTAATCCAAAATTTAACACCGATTGATAAGACCAATATCACCATTAGTACAGGTCTAAAAATAATACTGTTTGGCTCTATAATCTGTTGAATACCCTGCTTGATTAGTTCAAAGCTAACACTAAAGATAACAACCGCAATGACAAAACTCACTACGTACTCCACACGGCCGTGTCCAAATGGATGTTCCTTATCCGCTGGTTTACTTGCGATACGATATCCTAGCACTGTCACAAGGCAAGTCATCAGATCAGATAGGTTATTAAAACCATCTGACATGATGGATACTGAGTTTGTCATAAAGCCGATTGTCAGTTTTACAATAAATAACAATAAATTTGCGATAATCCCAATAATACTCGTCAGTTTTCCATACGCAAAGCGTACAGATTCATTCTGAATATCATCCGCATTTGTAATATATTTTTTTATCAGATAGTTTATCATAGGTACTTTCCTTAGTACCTATTTTAACGTAACGAAGCCTTCTTATCCAACGTATTTGCATATTCTTTTTGAAAAATAACGATACAATTCCATATGAAGCTAGAATTGGCATAAATACAATTGAGATAAATACCATTGTATAACCAAACTGTAATGAATTAATTGGAAGTATGAATGACACTCCCAATAAATACAAACATCAAAGATAAAATATGTCCCAATAACTCTGAAACAGTATGGAAACTGATACTTTTCACCCAATTTACCGCAAAAGAGTGCGGAAGCGTAGGCAGATACTTCTAACATTGGTAAGCTTGCTTGCAAACCAACCATACGAATCATTCCCAATGAGTACGACTCCCACTACAATCACTTGCATTAGACTATCCTTGACTTTTTCATATCCAATAAACTCACAAGTCAAGAATGCGGAGATGATACTACAAGCAAGTGCTGGTAGTGTATAACCATTGATTGCGTATGCAATTGCTAGAAATAATACAGAACGATTTACGAAAATATAGTTGTTTATTTGTCATATTTATCACCTTCTCTACATGGATTATCTTAGCAGTTAGGTATATAATTGATGTGCATATAAATGCACATCAATTAAGAATATGAAAAATACAAACTCACTTCCATTACAGATTTTTAGAGATACTGCGTCAGTATCCAGATCAAGAACATCTAATCTCAATGCCTGAATTACAAGCAATCTTAGAAGCCGATGGCTTTCCTTCCAATAGACGTACTGTATATCGCGCAATTGAGACACTACGAGAATATAACTATGATATTCGCTATGAATTTCATAAATTTTACTCTGGCTATTATCTTGTACCTTACTTCAATGAAGCAGAATATTTTATTCTTTCCGATTATCTGAAACCAACAAACAACACTATCGAGTAAAGAAATTAGTACAATACAGACAAAGCTTAAGCACCTTGCAAGTCCATACGATAGTCTAAAACGCAAGCCTAGTGTTCATGCAGGCAATCAAGAGATTTTATCCAACATCAAATTGATTTTACATGCGATTAAGCATTCCTATCAAATTTCCTTCTACTACTTTGACTATACAATTTTCAAAGGAAAAGAAATACCGCAAAAATAAAAAAACGTTATATTTTAACGCCATATGCAGTTACTTCCTATGAAGGAAAAATACTATTGTGTACTCTATAGCGAGAAGTATCAATCCTTTACAAACTATCGTATCGATAAGATGGAGACAGTACGTTGTATTGATCAAGCAGTAGAGACTATCGCATTCAACTTAGAAGAGCATCTACAAACATCCATGAAGATGTACGCAGGTAAAGCAGAAACAATTACCATCAAATGCGCAACAGACATGGCAAGCATCATCTTGGATGAATTTGGTAATCAAATGATTATCTCCGAAGTAAATGATGAATATTTTACCCTAAGCCTAAAAACAGCGATTACACCAACCCTATTAAGTTGGCTACTGTTATTCTATGATCGTGTAACAGTTATCCAACCAGCTAAGCTGAAAGAAAAATTACTAACAATCGCAAATGAAGTAATTGATACCTATTAGAAAGGAATCATATGAACGAAAAGATAAAAGAACTTCAAGACATCATCGATCATTCAAATCATATTGTCTTCTTTACCGGTGCTGGGGTATCTACTGCTAGTGGTATCCCTGATTTCCGTAGTATTGATGGCCTCTACAATCAAAAGTATCAATTCCCACCAGAAGAAATCTTAAGTCATCACTTCTTCCTACAACAAACAAAAGAATTCTTTCGCTTCTATCGTGATAAGATGTTATATCCAAATGTAAAGCCTTCCTACGTACATACATATATCGCCTCTTTAGAGAAGCGTCAGAAAAAGGTTACCGTCATCACCCAAAATATTGATGGTACTACATCAACTTGCCGGTTCAACAAATGTACTAGAACTACATGGCAGTGTATTACGTAACACATGCATGCAATGTCATACAAAATATTCATTAGATGATATCTTAACAATGGATACTGTACCACACTGCCCAAAGTGTAATGGTATCATCAAACCAGATGTAGTCTTGTATGAGGAAGGATTAGATGAAACAATCCTAAATCAATCCTTACATGCATTACAAACTGCAGATACCTGTATTGTGTTAGGTACATCTCTTGTTGTATATCCAGCTGCAGGACTGCTACGTTACTTTGGTGGTAAAAACTCTTATTCTAATCAATCGTGATCATACTAGTTATGATTCTACCGCTGATTTGACAATTCATGATGACTTCATCAATATCTTCCCAAACTTAAAATAAAAGCTTAATCAACTTCACTTCGTGACGTTCATTAAGCTTTTCTTTTTACAATGTGAAATAAATCCCCTTTTCCCTCAGGTTCTCTATACATTCAAGTAAATATTCATGATTATGTTCTTTATAAATTGGAGTATCTACGGCTACTTCTTCAAGATCAGCATACTTTTTCTGCTATCTTCCCTCGATAATTCTTATCTCTCCATTCCACAGATACTTGATATCCTCTTTTTCCATTTCATCCATGACTAATGAATGATAACGATATAGACAATATGGAGAGTACAAAAAAATACATAATTTACTGTTCGATGTTTCTTTTTCCCATCCATTACCTCTTAATGCACAACATTCTCTATGCTGTCCCTAGAAGTTGATTTTTAGGTAATTGAGTAATCATTTGTTCATGCCAGAGTCTCATCATGTTCTCCTGTTAATAAAGTAGATTCTTGTAAATATTTGTTTGGAAATTTCTTTAATAAACCCTTGATATATTCAATCACAGCTTCTTGATTCGATTCCTCTATCATATTTTTTTCTAGCATGTTAAATAAGCCCTGTTTTTTTCAACATCACTAGCATCTTTCTTGAAATAACCCCCAAACATGAAGAATCGCATTATTAAAAATCTTTTTTTACTCTCTTCTATATCTCTTAGATTTAAGATTTTTCTTTTAGAAATTGAACATCAACTTCTTTTTCTTTTAAGTACTCTCTGATTTCTAGGTATACTTTATGTGATTTGCTTAACACATAATATTTATTTTTAGCCCATAGTACTTCACATTCTTTTCTCATATTCGTGTTATTCACATCAATACCTTCTTTCATCGTTATATCTCTTTTAGCAATATAGTATCTTGCATATTATACAATTTAACAACCTATAAATATATAGCGCCATTTCATCGAGTACTTGAAATAAAAAGGTTATTTTTACAATAACCCAATACCAGTCACAAATATCTCAATACCGATAAAGACAAGAATGATACCACCGAAGATAGATGACCTATTCGCAAAAGCCATACCAAACTTCTTTCCTAGTACGACACCTGTATAACAGATGATAAATGTTACAACTGCAATGATAACTGAAGTAATCAAAGCGGAGGATAAAGTATAATCTGCGATAGTAAATCCAACAGATAATGCATCAATAGAAGTTGCGATACCTTGAATTAGAAGTTTACGTGTACTAGCTTCATATTCAGCTTCACTTTCTTCCTCTTCTTCTAATCCATCCTTGATCATTCCACCACCGATATAAAGAGGTAAGATCAAAGCAATCCAAGGTACAGCATCCATAAAGATTGTAAAAGCAGAAGAGACTGTATGTACCGCAAACCATCCAATCATTGGCATCAAAAATTGAAAAACCCGCAAAAACAATGGCAATCTGAATCATTCTAGATATTGCCATTTTCTTTTCGTTCATTCCATTCGCCATTGATACCGAGAAAGCATCCATCGCAAGACCAACACCCAACAAAGCAGCTTGTATTAATAGTTTTATCATATCCATTCACTCCTATTGAATATGGTAAGGAACATGTTAATAAAAAGACCATGTATTACCAAAAAGGTAATCATGAGTCTCGCTAATTAAAACAAGCCAGGTTTTTACCAGTATGTTGACTTGCTGCACGGGCATGTGCCAGCTACTCCCTCAAATTACACCTATATTTTCGCCGAATGAGTTTCTGTTAGTCAAGGCTTACTTCAACTTCCAAAGTCTTTTCAAGCCACACACTAACACTTCCATCACAACAAGAGAACTCTCCATAACCCTCTTCATCAATCATAACTGTATTACTTGAGTATCCAAGAATATCTTTGAATTCTTTTTCCTGCATGACTAGTACCGATATACATTCTCTTTGAACCACCAATGCGATTACTTAATACAACAGCTAAGCCACTACCAGCAAATTCATCAATACCACTTCTCGTCCAGCCAATGATATCTGAATCATCAAAATAGTCATGTTGTTCACCATAAGCGTAAAGTTCTCTAGTCTTCATTAATGTAGGAAGTTCAGCTACCGCAGGAATATCCTTAGCAGGGTATCCCGTATAAATCCCCATAAAATACACACGGTAAACCATCACGACGTAATAAAAATTATTGCATAGGCTAGTGGCTGAAACCAAGATAAAACAAAAAGATTCCAATGATTGTCCTGGCTCAGTATCATGATTATCCACAAACGTTACCGCATGCCATGGATCATTTTCTACAAGTGTTCCTTGAAAACAACTCACGCATATCAAAGTTACCATTTGTATCGGATGCGTTTAATAACTGATAGTGTAATGGTACATCAAACAAAGACATACAATCAAACGCATCCGCAAGATATTCCTGCAGCTTACCAAGATCACCATTCCAATACTCACCTACCGCAAAGAAATTATCCCTTTATATGCACGCATGTCAGGTAACCAATTCTTAAAGAATTGATTATCAATATGTTTTACCGCATCTAAACGCATACCATTAATACCGGTAGTATCTAAATACCATTTACCCCAACGAGTAAACTCCTGTAGGACTTCTTCATTTTTAAAAATCAATATCACAACCCATTAAATAATCATAGTTACCATTTTCATCATCTACATTTGTATCCCAGTTCTTTCCTTCAATAAGATAGATCGCACTTTGTTTCTTCTTTTCATCCCAATCTGTACCATCAAAATGACTTGCATTCCAAAGTGAAATGTAGAATACTTTCCATGTCGATTTGGAAAAGTAAATTTTGTCCATGCGGTAATCTGACAATCACCACCAATATCTTCGTTACGATTATTTGGATCTATTTTTAATAACATCTATCGTTTCTTCTGTATCTCCACCCATCTTCTGGTTGAGAACAATATCTGCTAGAACTGTGATATTTTCTTTTTGCAATGCAGAAATCGCATCTAGATATTCTTGTTTTGTACCATATTTTGTAGGGATTGTCCCCTTTTGATCAAATTCTCCAAGATCATATAAATCATAGACACCATAGCCAACATCATGTGCTCCACCTGCACCTTTATATGCTGGTGGTAGCCATACTAATGTTACTCCCAGATTAGAAAAAGAAGGTGCCAGCACCTTCAGTTTATTCCAATGTTGACTATCATCTGGAAGATACCACTCAAAAGCTTGCAACAGTGTATCATTTTTCTCCATAGTCACCTCTTATTTGCGAGTTAATTTCGCTACCTCTTTTTCAAAATATTCCTTTGTGTCTTCGATTGATAAATCTAACACAACAGAAAGTTCTTCATATAGGTATTTCTCAGCAATCTGTAAATATTCATCATCGATAGAAGCTAACTTCTTATGTTGTTCAAGACGCTCTTGATTGCGTCCATACGAAGTCTTGATGATACGTACTAATTCACTAATATCATTTCCTTTTAACAGTGAAGCATACTGACTCTTCATATTTGCAGGCTTACTTTCAAGAGTCTCTAAATCAGGTGTATCAATAATCAACTGATCAATCTCCTCTTTTGTAATCAAATCACGTAAGTGACCTGCTTTATTGGACACTGGAACCTGAATGGAAACAGATCCAGAAGTAGGAAAATACGGTTCAAGAATATAACATTGTTCCCCCGTAAAGTCACTGCGTTTCTTTCCTGTAATGCGACATACATCTCTTCGATAGACAACGATATCTTTTACTTTATACAAAGAAATCACCTACTTTCACCATTTCTATTTTACCACAACATCCATCTTTTTTCTAATGTGCCAAAAGCCTGCAAAAGAAAAGAAGTTGCCTGCCACAACTTCTCCATCTTTATGATTAACGTGTCCCCTTATCGTAAGGAATACCTTCTGCCTTAGGTGCTCTAGACTTTCCACTAGAGAAGCCTAACACAATTAGTACGACAAGATAAGGAATAATGTTATAGAAATACATTGGTAATGGTAGACTCTTCGTGAATGGAATCTGGTTATAGACAACACTTAAACACTTTAAGATCCAAACATCAAGGATCCAAAAGGCAACACCAAGTGGTGACCAGTTACCGAAAAATCATGATAGCCATTGCTAGAATCCCATACCAGCTACTGCACCAGAAGCTGTACCATTGGCAACTGTCGCAATATATAAGTAACCACCAAATCCATCCTAACGCACCTGAGATAGTTGTACCAAGATAACGCATCTTATATACATTGATACCAACAGAGTCAGCTGCTTGTGGATGTTCACCACATGCACGCAAACGTAAACCTGTCTTAGTCTTATATAAGAAAATAGATAAGATAATAAATAATACAATTGCGATAAAGGTCGAAATATATGCCTTATCAAAAGAGTATCGCAAAGATACCATTTACTTCCTTTGTTTTGGATAACATAACCAAAGTCATGACGTTGTCCAAGAGAGTCAACAGCTGTACCCATCTCTAATTGGTCTTTACTTGTAAATACCTTGATAAAGAAGAGCGCAACAGCTGGCGCAAGAAGATTTAATGCTGTACCAGCGATTGTCTGATCTGCTTTTAATTTAATCGCAGATACAGATAATGAAGTGAGAATAATGCACCTGCAACAGCTGCGCAAAGCATCGCTACCACAAACATAATCTGATTATGGTCAACGAAGAACGGAACGTTCTGTCGTAATAATAGTGTTACGACTGCACCGATAAATGCACCGAAAATCATGATACCATCTAATGCAATGTTGATGATACCACTACGTTCCGCAAACATACCGGCCAAGGCAACGATCAATAGTGGGAATGGTAAAAATCAATGTTTTCTGAAGAATAAAAATCATTTCTTTTCCTCCTTGCTATTTTTGATCTCTGTCTCAATTTCTTGTAAGGATTTCTTCTTAGTGCTTAGTAACATGCTGATATATCTTGCAAAGCCTGAGAAGTATACAATCATCGCTACCATTAACTGAGATACATATTCATTAAATGCAGTATTCGCTGCAAGGTTTGATCCACCTACGTTGATATACTTTAAGAAAATTGCAGTAAAGATAATGCCGATAGGATTGTTTCCTGCAAGCAAGGCTGCTGGGATACCATTGAATCCATCCACTGGTAATGTCTGGTATGTTTCCCACTTAAAGTCTTGATGACCATTGAGGCACCAAATAGAAGCACCCATCGCCGCAAGTCCACCAGCAATAGCCATCGCTAGAAGTAGATTTCTCTTTTCGTTCATGCCTGCATACTTTGCACCGTCACGGTTGAATCCACAAGCCTTTAGTTCATATCCAAATGTAGTCTTATTCATCACAATATAAAAGTGCGATGGCTACACAGATTGCCAAGAAAATACTTGCGTCAGCATAGGATACAACAGAGCCACCAGAGAAGATTTTATCCAAACCAAATGTTGCGGTTGCGATATTGTTTACTTCTGTTTTCATGATGAAGTTTACTTTAGATTCTGCAACGTTAATAAACTTAGAACCATTAAATACCCAGCTAACTACATTCGCTGCAATCCAGTTTGTCATAATACAAACGATAACTTCGTTGACATTAAGATATGCTTTGAAGAAACCAGGAATCGCACCCCAAAGTGCACCAGTTAACGTACCGCAAATTAATGCTAGCAACCAAATCACTGGAGATGGAACAGCTGTAGATGGGATTGATAATGAAACAATCAATGTTACCATCGCACCCATCAAGTACTGTCCTGGAGCACCGATATTAAATAAACCTGTCTTAAATGCAATACATGCAGATAAACCAGTCAGAATTAATGGAGTTGCATTAAACAACATGTTACCAAACTGGAATAGTGAGTTACCACCACCAGAGAATGGTCCACCAAGAACAATGAGAATACCACGTACTGCTTCCGCAAATCCAATGCGAGGATTAAATACGGATAGTAATACAAGGACTACAAATCCAACAAAGATACCACCGAAGATACATAGTAAAGAAGCACTCAGCGACTTTAATCCTGCAGAGGATTTTTTATTCTTATTTTTCATCGCTGTGATCCTCCTTACCATTACGCTTTCGCACCAGCCATGTATAGACCTAACTCTTGAACAGTTGTCTTCTTAGGATCAGGTTCTCCAACAATTTCACCTTCATACATGACAAGAATACGGTCAGATAAGTTCATAACCTCATCTAATTCTAAAGAAACAAGTAATACACCTGCTCCACTATCACGACTTTGAATAATCTGCTTATGAATGTATTCAATCGCACCAACGTCTAGACCACGTGTAGGTTGTACCGCAATCAATAGATTATGTTTACGGTCTAATTCACGGGCAATAATTGCCTTCTGTTGGTTACCACCAGACATACTACGAGAAATTGTAATTGGTCCTTGACCACTGCGTACGTCGTACTCTTGAATGAGTCGATCAGCATATTTTCTAACTTCCTTGAAACGAATCATGCCATGGTTTTGGAATTCAGGTTCAAGATATCTTTGTAAGACTAAGTTTTGTTCCAAAGAGTAATCGAGAATTAAACCATGTTTATGACGGTCTTCTGGAATGTGAGAAATACCATGTGTATTCTTATAGCGAATCGAAGTATGAGAAACATCCTTCATCTCACCATCAATATTGAGTTTTACCTTACCACTCTTAATCTTTTCAAGACCAGTAATTGCATGTACTAGCTCTGTTTGACCATTTCCATCAATACCAGCGATACAAACAATTTCACCCTTACGAACCTTGAAAGATACATCATGGATACTATCCTTCTTATGAATCTTGTCAAAGACACATAAATTCTCAAGTTCTAATACTTCTTCCGTAGGATTACTTTCCTTTTTATCTACGACAAACTTAACATCACGGCCAACCATCATATTTGATAGTTCTTCCTTTGTCGTATTCTTCACATCAACCGTACCGATATACGCACCCTTACGAAGTACAGAGCATCGATCTGCTACCTGCATAATTTCATTTAACTTATGTGTGATAAATAAGATAGACTTACCTTCATTTGCAAGACTTCTCATGATTTGCATGAGTTCTTCGATTTCTTGTGGTGTTAGTACAGCCGTAGGTTCATCAAAAATCAAAATATCATTATCACGGTATAACATCTTTAGAGATTTCTGTACGCTGCTGCATACCTACCGTAATATTTCTCAACCAACGCATCAGGATCGACGTTTAATCCATAGGACTTTGGATAGTGCAACTACCTTCTTACGTGCTTCTTTCTTACTAATAAAGCCAAGTTTTGTTGTTTCAACACCAAGAATAATATTTTCTAAAACAGTAAACACCTGTACTAACTTAAAGTGCTGGTGTACCATTCCAATACCCAAATCATTCGCATCATTTGGATTGTTGATTTGAACTGGCTTTCCATTCTTATAAATCTGTCCCTCTTCTGGCTGATATAGACCGAAAAAGAACACTCATCAGAGTACTCTTACCAGCACCATTTTTCACCCTAAAGGGCATGAATTTCACCCTTCTTTAACTGTAAAGTAATATTGTCATTTGCAATAATACCTGGGAAAATCTTGGTAATATTGCGCATTTCAATAATATAGGGAGATTCATGAACTACATTTTCATCCATAGTCTATCCTCCATTACCGATGATGTAATAATCAAATTTTCTCTTGTTGCAAGTTAATTATACATGATATTTTTGCAAGGTTATATGAGCAGTTTTATATCACGTATCTTTGATACAGGATATAAAACCGATCCTACACACAACAAGAATATACAAATACAGGGATGATAGCGTTACTATCATCCCTGTAAAGAACTTATGACTTTTCATTACGCTTCAAAATCAATTGTTACGTTTGGAATGCCCTTCAACCAATCAGCGTTGTTTGCATCTTCCGGTGTCTTAGAATCTGGTACGATTTCACCGTCAGCAACCTTCTTAAACAATGCCTTGTATTGTTCAACTGTGAAGTTCTTCATTGACCATGTATCTTCTGGTAAGCCTGTCAGCACCTTCAGCTGCGCCAAGGTTCTGAGCCTTATCAGCAAGTTCACTGTCCCACTTATTATCATAGAATTGACCTAAAATACGTTCAACAGATGCACTTAAGCCCTTCATAGCACTTGTGATAACCTTTGAACTTTCAGCAGACTGGTCAACGTCTACACCGATAATCTTTGCATTTTCATATTCAGAAGCTGCAGATAATACGGACTGGAACATGGATCCACCACATGCGAATACAACTTCAGTTCCAGATGCATACCAACCAGCAATCTGTGTCTGTAATTCTGTTGAAGCTGAGAATGTAGAACCATACTTATAGGAGTACTTGATTTCTACTGTGATTCCCTTTTTCCTTCGCAGCAGCACTTGCGCCTTGAACGAAACCATAACCGAAACGGTTACATGCAGGGTTAGCACCTCCGCCACCACCTGTATAACCTAGTTTTGTATAACCTTCCATTACTGCAGCGTATCCAGCAAAGTATCCGGCTTCCTGTTCCTTATAAACGATAGCTGTAACGTTATCTCAGACCTAAAAGCCCAACCATCAACGAATGCAAACTTTACATCAGGGATTTTCCTTAGCTACTGCTTCATTGCCTTAGCCTGTAAGAAACCAGGAGCTACAATAATCTTTGCACCATTTTTCGATAGCCTGTTTCATAGCATCGATACGGTCGTTATCTGTTGCGTCTGAACCATTTGCTGGCTGATAGTAATTGTGTGTTAACTTGTGGTCTTCGCATGCTTTACAGCACCTTCATAAGTACCTTGGTTGAAAGCCCTTTGTCCATTAACTGACCAACGTCAGTAACAACAGCGACTTCAGCAGTAGCCTTGCCTGAACCTGTTTCTGTAGCAGTACTGTTCTTTGCAGTGTCTCCGCCACAACCTGCCATCGTTGCAATCATTGCAAGTGATAGCACTGAAGTAAATAATTTCTTCATGATAATTCTTTCCCTTTCTTTGTCAGAGATATTTCTGACTCCCGTTGTATCCATTTTAAAAACGTAATGAAAGCCTTTGCAACAACTCAACCCTGAACTTCCTCTTTTCCAGTTGTTAAATTTAATCTTTAATTTGCCATTTTATCTATTAAGAAGGATAAAAGCGTGATACGCTAAACACAGATATTGTAGAAAGAAGCTTTTCAAGCAAACGAGGTCACTATGAAAGTAGAATTTAAAAAGTTAGGAATCAACGGCGAAGGTATCGGTTTTATCAATCGTAAGCCAGTATTCTGTGATGGCGTATTACCAGAAGAAACAGCAGAAGTTGAAATCATTGAGGAGAAACCAAAAATACGCAATGGCTCGCCTCAAACGACTTATCACAAAGTCACCAGATCGTATTGAATCCCCTAGTCCACTAGAACAAGCACATGGCTGTCCTCTCTTTATTATGGATTACCAAAAACAATTACGTCACAAACAAGATATTCTTGAACAAGCTCTATTTAAATACGGAAATGTGAAACGTTCCTTCGTGCGTGAGATGCACGCAAGTGAAAAACAAGTCGGTTACCGTTCCCAGTGCAAACTACCAGTCCAGAAATCACATGATGTATTGGTTAATGGTATGTATGAACCAAAGACAAACCACTTTCATCCTATTGAACATTTCTTAATTCATGATCCAAAGTTAGAAGAAATCCGTAAAGAAATCTTACGTATCCTCAACGAAGAAGGCTATGATGCCTATAACCAGAGATCACAAAAAGGACTACGTTATATCGTTCTGCGTGTGATCGATGGCAAAGCACAGTGTACCCTTATCACCGGTAAAGAACATATCCCTTCTGTCATCATTGATAGAATTATGGAAATCTCTGGTATGGAATCCCTATGTCAATCCTTCAATACCAACCGTAAGACAAATCAGATTTTCGGTTCACCTGCAAAAGTACTTGCAGGTCAAAACGCATTAACTATCGCTATGGATAAAATTCAGCTACAACTTTCAGCTGAATCTTTCTTCCAGTTAAATATTGACCAAGCCGAAAAAGATGTATCAGATGGCAATCAGTAAGATTGACCCATGTAAGGTATTGGTAGAGGCTTATTGCGGTATCGGTACGATGGCATTAATGGCCAAGAACAAGGCAAATGTCCTCTATGGTATTGAATCTGTTTTAAGTGCTGTTGAAAATGCCACAAACAACGCTAGACTAAACAACATCACAAATACAGAATTCATCTGTGATGATGCGGCACACGGTCTACGCAAGATTGCGATGAAGAAGACAGTTGACTGCTTATTGGTTGACCCACCACGCAGTGGCATGGATGATGAAATGCTAGATACCATCATGCATGTATTACCAAAGAAGATTGTATATATCTCCTGTAATCCTTCTACCCTTGCAAAGAACCCTCAAAGTTCTTAAGCAACGCTATCACGTAGTGACTGTAATTCCATATGACTTATTCCCACAAACACCACTTGTAGAATCTATTACAGTATTGGAGTTAGGTTAATGAAATACCTCGTAAAAAGACAATACGATTACGATTGATCCAGAAGGAAAATATCTCAAAAACAGTAGACGATTTTCTAAACGATTACTACCAATCAAAGAAAAACAAATACCTCTCTACTGTTAAATAAACAAATCTTATTAGATGGTATCCCAGTCAAACACGGAAAAGAAATCATTGACCACAAAACTATCACAATCACCTTCCCAGAAGAAGTAGTTGATTGGATTCCTGCCGAAACAGAATGTCAAAGTCATACGAAGACGCATTCATCTATATCGTGCATAAAGATGCGGGCATGATTATCCATGGTGATCATGGAGATACAACATGCTTGAATGCTTATGCGGCTGAGATATCAGATCAACCATGGCATCAAACAACCAGTACGACCAATCCATCGATTAGATAAGGATACAGTTGGACTTGTCATCTATTCAAAGATTCCATTCTTCCAACCATGGTTTGACGCACAACTTTCTAGTAAGAAAATTCATCGTCACTATCTAGCAATTACAAATGGTAATATTGATTCAAACTTCCGTATGACAATCAATAAACCACTTGGAAGAGATCGTCATAACAGTGGTATGTATCGCGTTTCTTCAACAGGAGTTGAAGCTATCACACGCGTAGAAGCACTGGGTAATTATCAATCTTATAGTTTACTGGGATGTACACTTGAAACTGGCAGAACTCACCAAATCCGTATTCACCTTGCCAGCATTGACCATCCTATCGTCAATGACGTACTCTATGGTATTAAAACAAAAGATTTCCCTACGATGGGCTTATGGGCAGATTGGATTGCATTTAGAAATCCAATCACTAATAAAAAACACAAGATATTCGACCAACCAAATCCCAATGTATGAACCATTTAAAAAGTAGATGTCCAGCATCTACTTTTTCGTTATACAATCCCTAATTCTTCTAATACCTTCGCTACACCATCATTTGCGCAAGTATCCGCAATAATATCCGCATACTGGCGAACATCATCCATCGCATTGCCTAAGGCAACACCAATTCCTGCTTTTTGAATAAATGGTGTATCATTTCCTGCATCACCAAACGCAATGACATTTTCCCACGTATAACCTTTCTCCTTGAGAACAGCTTCTACTGTTAATGACTTATTGATAGAATGCAAGAATACATCAAATCCCTTCAAAGATGACCAAGCAAATACTAGCTCAGGCATCTCCTTTGCAAAAATTCATAATTACATCTTCATCACCCACTAAGAACGTTCCTAGAGGATTACCGTATTCTAAGTGATGTGTACGTTTCTCTGTATCATCAATTAGAAGTTGTGCCTTAACAGGATCCCCATTGACATATCCATCCACAAACTTCTGATGTGCGTTGTATGTTACAACATGATCTACAAACTTAAAGCCTAAACCAATATTATTCGCTTGCGCAAAAGAAAGGATTCGATTCATATACTCTGTTGGTAGTGGATGTGTTTCTAACACAGTTCCATCACGCTTTACCAGGCAAGCACCATTGATCGTACCAATGATATCCATAGGTAAATCCTCAAATAGCGTTGGCTGTAAAGAAACGTATAATGTCTACCCGTGTTAATCATGACATCATATCCACTCGCCAGCGCTGTTTGTAAAGCATTACGATTACGTTCGCTTAACTGCTCAGAACCACTTGGAATCAGTGTATTGTCTATATCACAGACTATCATTTTTATCTTATCTACATTCATATTCATAACTTCAAAATTATAGCATACCGTGCTAATATATAAAGTGTTCTGTGCTCGTGGCGCAACTGGATAGCGCATTTGATTCCGAATCAAAAGGTTGTGGGTTCAATTCCCATCGAGCACACCATTCAAATCAAAGTCAAACCCTTCGTTATGTTGGGTTTTTATTATATCTACTATCATATAAAAGCACTCTATTCAGAGTGCTTAGTATCTTCCGATTTTTCTGCGTTCTATTTCTTCACGTGCAAGTTCTTCTTTAGAAGGAATACAGAATACCTTTACTCGGCTTCAAAAATTTTTAGATATTCTTCTCTGTTAATTCTTCGCCATCGAGCATACTATCAATTCCTTTCTACACCTAGATTGTAAGTCTATTTTCTATTTGTATAGATAACTGGTGGGGCCATCGTCCATGTTTTTGCATGGCCATCCCACATTTCCTCTTCTTCAGCCGGATGTAGACGAGACGGATTTTTCTACTTCAGTTATCTATGTTCATCATACGCTAGTATATTGATACGTCAAGATATGATTAGATACATATGTATATAAAAGGATTATCCTCAAACATGAATGCATGTATCAAGATAATCCCTTTTTATAACTGATTACCAACCAAGGAAGTGTAACTTCTCATCCATTAGATGATATGAAACAGAATCTGTTTTATATTCCACTTCACCATCTGTATGAACCCATACTGGTTGTTCTGTTTGTATATGGATTTGTTTGCCCTCTTTTAGGGAAACACCTTTGAACTTTCCATGTTCTCCCTTCATTGCATAAGGGAAGATACGGAAGAAGTCAATTCTACCTAAACCATCCGCAATACAAGTATTCAAGATACCATCACATGGATTCGCTGTTGGGCAGAACTTAAAGCCTCCACCTTCATATGGCTCGTTCATTGTTGCGATAAACAATAACTTATCATAGGAATAACTTTGATCATCAATCTGAATCTTTGTCTTGAAGTGATGATGTAAGAAAATTAAACGTGCACCAACAAACAAGTAAATGAGCTTCCCTAAATGTATTGCATTTAAGACTTTCTTCCATGGTGATCTTTGAACCTGTTCAGAGATTGCGGCGTCATAGCCAATGCCAGAACTGATATTGTAGCGACGTGAATACGGTTCATCAGACACCTTATTTCCCTTTTCATCATATCGTGTATGGTATGTCAATACACCTACGTCTAGGTCTTTGCCATTCTGGTCATTTAGAATACGGTGTAAACATTCAATCTCTGTTCCATGAATCCCAAGTGACTTAGCTAAGTCATTGCCTGATCCACAAGGAATGAGTCCAAGATATGTCTTATCAAAGTTTACAATACCGTTTACTGCTAGATTCATCGAACCATCGCCACCAATTAAGATGATATTGACTCTTTCATCATTTGAAGTTAATTCCTTCATTATATCCTTGATGCCATGTTCAAGATTTGAAAGATGTACTTTATACTCAACTCCAATTGTATCGAGTTCTTTTTTGATAATATCCCAACACTCATTTGTCCTACCGCTAGCCCCAGCAGGATTAATCACAATATGATAGACACTCATTTTATTCCCCTTCATCCACAAACCGAAGTACCTTTTTTTGTCCATCTGCAGGAATGATTACCTGCGGGAAGATTTGTCTTATGACTGTTTCGTATTCCAATGGATCTTTGATGGATGGAGAATAATGTGTAAACCATAATTCTTTTACCATCATCCGCTTTGCAAGGATAGCTGTTTCTTGCATGGTACTATGTTTGTTTAGATTTGCTTTTTCAATCTTTTCTGGATCACCATACATACCCTCTCCAATATAGAGGTCCGCATGACTTCCGTATGTCACTAACTCTTCTAGTGGTCTAGTATCTGTTGCATAGACCATCTTGAGACCTTGACGACTTTCACCCAACACATCATCAGGCGTATATATCTTACCATCAAACTCGACAGTGTTGCCTTTTTGAAGCCTTCCCCAGACTTTCATTGGCACATTTCTTAGCAATTGCTTTATCCTTATCAAACTTACGCATGCGGTCTAATTCAAAGATATATGCATAACAAGGCACACTATGTTTGGCATGTAATGCTTTGATTTTTAAGACCTTTTTATTTCAAAAATCAGTTTGTGGCCCATCAATCTCTACAAGTTTTATTTCAAAAGGAATATAACGAGCAACTTTATAGATACCCTCAAATACTTCTGTTAATCCTTTTGGACCATAGATTGTTACAGGTTCTGTTCGCTCAGACTTTGCCATTGTTAATAATAGACCAGGTAAGCCAGCTGTATGGTCTGTATGGAAATGCGTCAAAAGAATTGTATCGATTGTCTTACAAGAATATCCATATTGATGTATGGCTATCTGTGTACCCTCTCCACAATCCACAAGCAATGTATTTCCATTCCATCTTACCAATAAGGATGTTAACCATCGATTTGGTAAGGGAACTGTTCCACCTGTACCTAGTAAACAAATATCTAGCATAAAAACCTCTTTCTACTCATCTATGGTAACACAAAAAGCTCCTGCAAAAGCAGGACTTAGAGTTCTTTGATGATTGCAGATAGTTTTGGTAATAACTGCTGCTTTCTAGAAATGATATTTGGATCATAACCAGAATGTTCATCAATCTGTGTTTCAATCATATCTGTTATGACATAAGACATTGGTCCGTAGAAGACGAAGTAGGAACCATTCCCCATTACATCCGTAAATAACATCAGTAAGAGATCTAGATGACGATCCTTCTGTTCCTTCTTCATATTTTCCTTAAAATGCAGGTAGTAACTTCTGTACTTCTTCCGTATGACTGTAGTTTGTCTGACCGATAGAAATCTTATACTTACCGATATCATAGTTCTTAAGGTCACGGTTGAGGATTTCATGTGGTGTAGAATCCTTCAAGGCAACAGAAGCACCTAACATCTCTCTTGCGTAAGCATCGATATCATCAATACCTGCAAGCTCTGCTAACTTCTTAGCTACATTAATATCTTCCAGTGTTGTTGTCGCAGACTTGAAGTTAAGTGTATCGGAAAGAATTGCACTCATCATTAAACCAGCCATTGTAGGATCTGGAACGATATTCTTTTCGCAATATAAGCCATACACAATTGTACTTGTACAACCACAACGATGGTTACGGTATTCAATTGGATGGTCTGTTTGAATATCACCAATATGGTGATGGTCGATAATTGCGACGATATCGGCTTTATCAATATGATTCATTGTTTGGTTTGTTGCACTATGGTCAACAAGCGCAATACGTAACTTCTTATAGTTACGTGTATGGTAGCGTGATATACCACCTACAACTTTACCGTTTTCATCCAGTACAGGATAACTACGTACACGTGATGCATTCATCTTTGTCGCAACATCTTCTACATACTCTGTATTCTTAAAGCAGATTAAGTTTGTTGTCATAATCTGAGAAACAGAATAACTCTCTGTAATCACTGTTGCTGTATGCATGGTACGATCTGGTGTTTCAACGATTGCACAACCATATTCCATCGCAAGTTCTTTGACATCATCTGCCGCATGTTCATCGCAGGTTAGAACCAAGCACTTTACACCTAAACGAATTAGGTTTAACTGCTTTTCGTGTCCTTCTGACATGATGATAATACTGCCAGCGATAAAACTCTCAACCAGTTTCAAATCATCTAAAGTAACGATGTGGACTTGACCATTTGTACTGAATTCTTTTGGTCGCAATACTACCTTGCCACCAATCGTACGTGCGATATTATCTAATGTTGCAGTGGCCATCAAGTCCTTTAAATCTGTATCTTCATGGATACGATAGCGAGATAGATCACTTGTGGAACAGATACCACATAAGATTCTCATTTCTCATCCAAAACATATAAAGAACGGTTCTGTGTTCTTAACATTAGATGCCATGCATGATGAACAGTTTCATCATAACGAATCGTTGTTGGAGTATCGAGATTGATATCTGCTAAACGTGCACGTGCATCCGTCATCAATAACGGATTATCTAAAATGAAATGTACGTAAAAATAAATTTTGTTTCTTCATTTAAAGGTCCTTGACGACAAGCAATTGCCGTACTACCAGTCTTATTCAATAAATTCGCAAACGCAATTGCCGAGCAGATTGAATCACTATCTGGATGTTTATGACCTGTTACATAAATATTGTGATTACTCATGTCCTTTCAACTAACCCTCCACAAATTATCTAATATATTAATAACTTAATACTTCATTACCATCTTCTGTAATCAAAATTGTATATTCCCATTGTGCACTATCTTTACCATCTTTTGTACTGATCGTCCAATTATCATATGGGTCGATTACAACTGCAGCCTTACCTAAGTTAATCATTGGTTCAATGGTAATAATCATACCCGGCACCAGTACCATGCCAGTACCCTTTTTGCCAACATGTGCGACAAATGGATCTTCATGGAAATCATTACCAACACCATGTCCACCTAATTCTCTTACAACACTATATCCCTTAGATGTCGCATATTTCTGAATCGCATAACCAATATCACCAACTGTATTCCATGGTTGTGCAGCTGCTAGTCCAATCTCAAGACATTTCTTTTGTTTCTTCGACAAGCTTGCGGCGCTCTTCACTGACATTTCCAATACAGAACATACGGGACGCATCACCATAATAGCCATCCACAATTGTTGTACAGTCAACGTTGATAATATCACCATCATGTAGTTTCTGAATATGCTTTGGGATTCCATGGCATACAACACTATTTATTGATGTGCATACATGTTTTGGGAAACCTTCATAGTGATATGGTGCACAGATGCCACCATTCTTTTCTGTGAAGTCTTTCACGATATCGTCAATTTCTTGTGTCGACATACCTACATGAATGTGTTTAGCAACTTCATCTAATACCTGTTTGTTTAATTTAGCGAGCCTTACGAATTCCCTTCAATCATTGTTGGACGCTTTAATATTTTTTTCTTCAGGTAAAATCGCACCCTTTTGTCTGAATTCCTCCATACGTTTTAGGATATGTTCTGGAATTGGTTCATTCTGATCTATTTCTTGCCAAAGTTTTAAATCCATCTTACTACCTATCTTTCTATTTTGTTGTACTACCAAAGCCGCCAGTTCTTACAGCGTCAGCTTCATCATCTACCGTAATACCGAAGGAAACGAAAAATACCCTGCAACATTCCCCTGGCCACTTGCAATCTCAACTGTTTTATTTTCATTTGTATCATTTGTTAGTTTGCAGAAGATATGTCCCTTCATTATCTGCGTGATAGTAATCACTATCAATGATTCCGACCGTGTTATTCAGCTGTAGACGATACTTTGAATCCTAGTCCACTACGTGGAAATAACATTAGCACATAGTCATCTTGCATTTTCGCTCTGATACCAGTAGGTACTAGTACAGTTTCTTGTGGGGCAATCTTCAAATCAATTGGTGTATAAAAATCATACCCCGCAGAACCTTTTGTTGCACGGCGTGGAAGCATCGATTGCGTTGTATATTTCCGCAATATCTCTTGTTTCATTTGGAAAAAGTCTTCTGCCAATCCTTATAAAACTGTTCGTAACTCACTTTTTTCAAACTGTGCAATTTTTGTTCATTTTGTATTACCTACCTCTTCTTCCATGATATTTTTACCACGTTTATGCGATTTCTTTACATTTTCAGCCATATTAATTAGTGATGATTAACTTCCCCTTTAAGTTATGAAAAATTTCATTTTCGTTTCGAATGAAGTTTAGAGTATAATAAGGGAGTGTTAACGGAGGTCTTATGAAATTAAATATCGCAGTATTTTTCGGTGGTGAATCCGTCGAACATGAAGTAAGTATTATCTCTGCACATCAAGCGATTGAAGCACTTGATAAAAAAATAAATACAACGTCATTCCTGTATATGTCTCAAAGGAACGTAAACTATATGTCTCTGATTTATTAAAGGATATGAGTAACTACAAGGATCTCAAGCATTTGATTTCCCAATGTACACAAGTCTCCATTACATCAGAAGATAATCGTGTCGTAATCCGTCCTGTCAAAAGCTTCTCTATTTGGACGCAAGGAATTAGGCACAATCGACGTAGCCATCCCTGTTATGCATGGTACAAACGTCGAAGATGGCACAATCCAAGGCTTCTTTGAAATGTTAAAGGTTCCATACGCTGGTTGCGACCTCTATGGTGCAGCGATTGGACAGGATAAAGTTTTACAGAAGAATGTACTCAGTGATAACAACCTACCAATCACAAATTGGTTCTGGGTATACGGTTCAGAAATGGATACACATCAAAGTGAAATCCTCGATAAGGTGCATCGTTTAATTTATCCAGTTATTATTAAACCTGCACGTACAGGTTCTTCTGTTGGTATCTCTATTGCACATAACGACGAAGAATATCTTGCATGTTTTGATGAAGCACGTCAGTATGATGAGAAGATTATCACAGAGAAAGGTTGTAAAACCAATGCGTGAAATCAACTGCTCTGTTGTTGGAGATTCTTATTCCTGTGTTGCTAGCGTACTAGAAGAAGTAAGTTCAGTATCTCAAGATGAATTACTCAGCTTCTCTGATAAGTATCTCGGTGGTGGAAAGAGTTCTAAGAGTCAAGGTTCTAAAGGTATGGCAAGTACTGCACGTATCGTACCGGCACCTCTTACAGATGAACAGACAAGACTCGTTCAGCAGTTAGCCAAAGAAACTTTCCGCGTTCTAGGTACATCTGGTGTATGTCGAATCGACTTTCTTAATGGACGCAGACACAAAGAAGGTTTATGTAAACGAAATCAACACCATCCCAGGCTCCCTTGCCTTCTACCTATGGCAAGCTGCTGGTGTATCTTTCTCTGAGTTAATGGACAAACTTGTAGAACTTGCATTAGATAGAGAAAGAAGAAGATCCAAGATGACCTTCTCCTATGAAACAAATATCCTCAGTAACTTCTCTGCTTCAAGCGCAAAAGGTTCAAAAGGATCTAAGATGTAAGATAAGCCCACGTGCTGTGGGCTTTTTAAATGTATACATTAGATAGTAAGAATAACTGGTGGAGCTCCTACTATGTCAAAGCATAGCCATTCCACATACAAGGGCGGCGAAGGAGATTTTTCCGTCTTCAGTTATCCTTATATTGAAGTTTACCAGTACATCTAAAAATCAACTATGAAATACCCTAAGTAAATATCCATGCATGCAGATATAGAAAAGCACTCCATTTACAGAGTGCTTATTTTTCTTGATACTTTATGCTTGTTGTTTTACGACTAAATAGTACACAAACAATTACAAGTCCTGATACTAACATGAATCCTGCATACAAGGAAATATCACCACGATCACCAGTTTTTGGTGTAGTTGTGCTAGGAGTTGGTGTTGGTACAGGTGTTGGTACAGGCGTTGGTGTAGGAGTTGGTACAGGTGTTGGTGTTGGAGTAGTACAGGCGTTGGTGTTGGTGTAGGTGTAGGAGTTGGTACTGGCGTTGGTGTTGGGAGTAGGCAGGCGTTGGTGTTGGTGTAGGTGTAGGAGTTGGAGTACTGGTGTTGGAGTTGAGTTGGTGCTGGAGTTGGTACTGGTGTTGGTGTTACAGTAGGATCTTCGATATGACCACTTAATAAAATGCTGGTAAGTAGTATCTTTACCCCTATAAATATCAATTGAAGTTCCAGCAGGAATTGCTGTAGTACTATTGATTAAATCATTGAAAGCATTCAATTCATTTTGAGAATAAGCCAAACCACTTGTATCGCGTAATGGCATATTGAAACTATCTGTATAATACCAAACCGCAAACTGTGTAATCTGTCTAAACTGTCCATCTGTTAAACCATATCTTTCTTGGATACCAGATTTATTATTAGGATAGCCATCATAAACAACTCTAGCAATCCATTATAAAGATCTTCGCCAGTAAGTCTCTCTGTATCCGCTAGTTCTTCAAAAACAGCCCCACTACCAACTTCTTTTGTGTAATACACCTTTCGTGGTGAAAAGCTACTTTCAGGAAATGCTTTATGATCATTAAAGCAGTATCCTACAATACCCTTCTCAGTCGCTCCTTTTGGTCTAATATAGATAGGGATTTTTAATGTGATCACTTGCAGGGGTATTCGCCGGATTTTGTATATGCCTCAAATTCTTCGGCAGCCTCTACATGTATTGATACATTTGAAATTACCGAATAAAGATTGATAACATCAACATTATTGTTAATGCAGGCTGCAAAAAGCTTTTGAATTTCTTCATCATTAAAAACCTCCCCATGAATTTGTAATTCACAAATATTATATTAGACAGAAATATTTAATCAAATAAAAAAATGTATAATTGACATATAAAACAGTTAATTTTTCATTATATATGAAAATTATGTATTATATTTTTATATTATAAAAAGGCAATTTTACGGATAATGTCCAAAAATTGCCTTTTATCAAAATCAATCTAACTGTATAATACTAGTTTTATAAAGTATTCAAATTCACAATATGAACTTCAGAATCGTGTGAACAATATAGTGTATCTAAACGAACTAGAATTCTTCTGCATCTTCTTTGGATGGGAATGTTCTAACTGGTTCAGAAACACCATTTACGATAAATGTTACATCAAACATATCATCTGTATTGTAGACAGCTGAAATTGTCATTGCTTGAATCTGTGTAGGAACATAGTATTTTTGTTTCCTTCTCACGTACAACTTTTAAAAATCATATCAATTATCCTCCAAAAAAACTTTTATCTATATAAATCATATCATTTACTGAAAGGTTTCAACTAAGAAATATTTCCATTTTTGATATCTTTCAAACATGCGAATAGCTGTCTTCATAAAGTTATCATTCGCATTAGCTAGAATTTGTTTTTCACATAGTTCCTTATCTGTTGTGGCATAGAACTTTGTAATACCGTGTTCATATAACGCTTCATAGCCATCACCAAGACAACCACAGATTGCGATAACTGGGATATTTCTTCTTTGCAACGTCTACCAATGCCATATAGTACTTTTACCATGCAGTGTTTGTGAATCCGCTCTTCCTTCGCCACTGATAACATAATCAACGCCATCTAACATCTGATCAAAGTTCATTAAGTCCATAACAACTTCAATTCCAGACTTCATTTCTCCTAATAGGAATAATGAGAAGGCTGCGCCCATTCCACCTGCTGCACCAGAGCCAGGGATATCATTTACATCTTTTCCAAATGTTTTAAGTAAAACCTGACGGTAGTTTTTCCATACCCTTTTCAAGTTCTGCTTTGTATCTCAGCTGTAGCACCTTTTTTTGTTTCCCATAGCACATCGTCGCACCATTTGGACCACATAAAGGATTATCTACATCACACATAATCGTAAACTTAGCTTCCTGTACCAGTGGATTCATACATGAAGTATCGATAGTGACGATATCTTTTAGGCTATCACCAATTCCTTTTACTTCTTTTCCATCTTTATCTAAGAAGTGCACGCCAAGTGCCTGCATCGCACCAATACCACCATCATTTGTGGATGTACCACCAATCGCAATTTTAATGTCACGGATTCCATCCTCAAGAATATGGGCAATTAGTTCACCAACACCATAGGATGTTGTATAACGAGGGTCTCTTTGTTCTACTGGCACAAGTGGTAATCCTACAACTTCCGCCACTTCTAAGATTGCTTCTTTTTGATTCACTAAACCAAACTTTGCTTCTCTTCGTTTCATGTATGGCCCATGTGTTGGTACATACATAATTGAACCACGCAGATTACGAGTAACAGTTTCCACTGTACCTTCTCCACCATCTGCCATTGTTACATCGATATATTCCACACTTCCAAGCACGCGATGTGTCGCATGTCTTAACAAGCGATTAATATTGATAGCACTCATCGTACCTTTAAATGAATCGGGGCAAATAAAAAAATTTCATACGTCCTCCTGCTGTCGACATTTTTATAATGATATCATTCTCAAACATTTTTCGCATTAAAAAAAGTGATTGATGATTATCTCATCAACCACTTATTCACGACGTAATGCATCAATTGGATTTAAGTTTGCGGCCTTGTATGATGGTAAGATACCAAATACAATACCAATTAACATTGAGAATAATACCGCAAAGATAGAAGCTTCTACGCTAATCGCAATCGGTGTACCATTTAACTTCGATATCAAGAATGCAAGTATAACACCTGAGATAACTCCAATTACACCACCAGTCGATGTTAGAACGACTGCTTCGGTTAAGAATTGAATCAGAATGGACTTCTTAGGTGCTCCAATCGCTTTCTTCAAAGCCAATCTCACGCGTTCTTTCGGTTACGCTTACTAACATGATATTCATAACACCAATACCACCAACAAGTAAGGAAATACCCGCAATCCACAACAACATTGTATTTGTTGCTTGAGATAACTGTTGAATTTGCTTGGCTTGCTTCATCAAGTCCTCTGACTTATAACTTGTTTCGTTATTGCCAGTTGCTGTAGCATTTAAAATCTCTTCAGCTTTCTTACCGATTGTAGTCATAGAGTTTGTATCTGTAGCACGTAAGATTACATTTTCTGGCTCATCATATTGATATAACAGTGGCCATACTGATGTAGGTACATATACTTTTCCAGAAGTATCCTGGTTATATGTATAGTAGTCATTCATGTTTTTGATCGTTGGTTCAAACTCTACCGCTGGTGAAACTACACCAACAACCACAAATGGTTCCTTTTGAATTTCTACAGTTTTTCCAATTGGATTTTCTCCTTGGAATAACTGCTCTGCAGAAACCTTATCCAATAAACAAACTTTACGATTCTTATCGATATCATTTGTAGAGAAAGCTCTACCACGACTTACAACTAAACCATTTGTTTGTAAATATGTATCATCGATACCATATACATATCCACCAGTTAAGGAGTTTGTCAGATGGAATACACCATCGTATACCTGACGGCGATGATAGAGTGATACATTCACTACACCAGGAATATTCTTTAAATCATCTTTTTGAGAAGTAGAGATTTCTCTGTATTTACCAGGGATGCCCTGTCCAAAGTCATATTCCCAGTCACCTTGTGTCATACGTACATTAACTGTATTAACACCTGAGCCGATGAGGTTGGTTTGAATCTGTTCATTTGTACCTTTGATTGTGGAAACGATAGCGATGATTGCCGCAATACCGATAATAATACCTAGCATTGTTAGAATCGAACGCATCTTATGTGATAGGATTCCACGAATTGATAATCTAATATTCTCACCCATTAGTAGCCTCCTAACATTGCATTATCATCCATACCAATCTGTGTACGAGTTCCTTCTATCGCACCATCACCATATGGGAAGGCAATATAATCTGTATCTGAAAGGCCAGATAATACTTCAGTTGACATATTGAAATATACCTTACCAGTCTTGATATATGTCTTAACAAGCTTACCATCCACATCCTTCATAACATACTTTCTGTCCGTGTTCATCACGGATGAAAGCGTTGCTGAGATAAATAGAAGATGTATCTGTATTCTCTTGTTGGATTGATAAGGCAAGATAAGAACCTTGTTTTAAATCATTACCCTTTTCAATATATGCAGTAAAACCATACATTGAAACATTTGGATTACCACCATAGAAACCTTCACCTAGAATTTGTTGGGAAGTTATCAATATGTGTCACAACTGCTTCATAGATGGATCCTGTTTCATAACTTGTAACAGATACTTTTGTGCCCTTTTGAATTGTTGCTAATAATAACTCAGAGATAGAACCCTTTACTTCTGTTCCAGTTCCACCTGCAACAGTTAAGAATGGTGTTCCATCTGTAGGTACATTATTCATATCCTTTAGACCTTTGATAACACCACTACGTTTTGCGTAAACAACACCATCTGCTAACTGTGTCTGTAGTTCTGATAGTTCAAGTTGTTTACGACGAACATCAATATCATACTCACGAACTTCAGATTCCTTGGCATGAATTGCACGTACAAGTTCAGAAGCTGTCATACCCTCTGGTTCAATTTCAGGTTCAGGTGGTTCTGGTTCGATAAGATTCTTACGAATCAAACGTGTCTGAATATCAAGTTTTGCCATATCATCTGTTACAGAACCTAAGATTGACTTTAACTTATCTACAGATACTAACCAAGAATCTTCAAGACCCTTCGTCTTATCATCCTCTGCATAAACGTCTATAGAAACGTAGAATGTCTTTCCATCCGTTTCTGCTTTCTGGATGAGTTCCTTAATAAACTTACCAGAAAGGAAGCCATCATGTTTAATCGCAAAGTGATACGGATTTGCCTTTGTACCCTTTGCATATGTATTTACAGCAGGAACTGCTGGCGTTGGCGTAGTGTAGGAGCTGGTGTTGGTAGTAGGAGTTGGCGTAGCTGTTGGATCTGGAGTCGGTGTAGGAGTTGGAGTTGCTGGAGCTGTTGGCTCATCGAGATCCTTTGTAAACTCTGTATCCTCATCCGTTAACGCATTCAGATAGTTCCATACTTTATTTTCTTCTACCTGTGTTACTGCTTCTGTATCCACTTTATATTCTGGTTCTGGTGCAGGAGTCGATGGTGGTACTACTCTTCTTTCCACCGGCTTTGTATTTTGTAATTGTTGTAATTCTTTTCTAGCTTGTTCTAAACGAAGCTGTGTCGTAGAAATTTCAAGCTTTCTTTAATTCCACAGTATAGTTCAAGCTTGTAATATCATAAGCCAGTAATTTATCACCAACTGATACTGCTTGTCCTTCGGTAACATATACCGCAGTGATAATTTGAGAGACAGATGGTGTAACAGTCTGTGTAGCTGGATCAGATACCAAACCACTCATCTGTGATTCCATCGGATTACCACCCATATTCATTGCACTGACTTGCACCACATCCACCTTGCGGGATGCCTTGCGGAATTGAAGGATTCCAAAGTATCCCAAGTACTAAGGCCGCAACGATAGAAACACTAATAATAACTCGTTTTTTATTCATGCGTGCCCTCCTGTATCATGCCATCAATGATATGAATGACACGCTTTGCCTTGCTTGCGACATGCGCATCGTGTGTAATCATTACAATTGTGACACCTTCTTTATTAAGTTCTTCGAATAGTTCCATAACCTGTTTACCAGATTTCTGATCAAGCGCACCAGTTGGCTCATCCGCTAAGAGAATACGTGGATGATTAATCAGTGCGCGTGCAATCGCTACACGTTGTTTTTTTGACCACCAGATAATTGATTTGGCTTGAAGTTTACACGTTCACCCAAACCAACTTTTTGTCAGTGCTTCCACTGCTGCTTTTTCACGTTCAGCCTTTGGAACACCCTGCATATACAAGTGGTAAGGCAACATTTTCAATTGCTGTTTCACCTGGTAAAAGTTCAAATGTCTGAAATACGAAACCGATCTTCTTTAAACGTACTTCTGATAATTCATTCTCAGAAATGCGTGAAATATCTGCGCTATCTAATTCGTAGGTTCCTTCTGTACAACGATCTAAACAACCAATGATATTCATTAGCGTTGTTTTACCTGAACCAGAAGGACCCATAATTGCGACATACTCACCTTCCGCAACCTGTATAGAAACATTCTTTAATACAGGCACTTCAATGGTGCCACCATAACTTTTATAGATTCCTTGTAAGTTCAATAACATACTTATTCTCCACTTCCTACTGTAGAGATTGATTCTGTCTTCATACCTTCTTTGTAGTCTTCCATTGGCCATGCAATACTATCAGATTCAGATACACCAGATTTAATTTCATACTGGTATAAGTTCTGATCCAATTCACCAACTTCAACTTCACGCTTCTCTAAGCGATGATTCTTATTAGCAACCCAAAGATATGCTTTCTCACCTTCCATTACAACATAAGACGCATCTAACCAAATACCATCTTTCTTTACAGCAGTGCCATTATTCTTTTCTAGATACACATGCTGACCTAGCATTAAGCCGTCAGAAGAATCTAATGAAATATAGAATGGATATGTGCTAGCCTTTTCAGAGCTACTTGAACCACCCATGCTGTACATATCATTTTGTTTTGCGTTTGGTTCTGTCTTAATTTCTGTAATCTTACCTGTCCAGAACTTTGTTTCATCAGTTCTGGAACGTACAATCATTTCTTGTCCAAGTGAAATAGATGTAATGGATGTTTCATCAATTGTACCCTTTACTCTAAATTCACCAGACTGAGAGATTTCAATAAAGGCTGTTGTATTACCTTGTGCATCTGTACCACTTTCATTAATCGCTTTTATGATACCATTTGTATTCGCAAGAACATCTGCGTTAGCAATCTCTTTTTGTTTGGCAGCGAGTTCCAATTGTTTTTGTTGGATAGACAACTGTGCAGCACGAATTTCATTTTCAAAAATAGAGATTTGTTCTATGTTTGTCCCATCATTTCGTGCATCTGAGATAGCCTTATTTTTATCTGTAATTGTTCCATTTAAAGATTCAATCTCTAAATTGATAGAACTGATTTGTTTTTGTGCTTCCGATACGTCATAGCGGAAAAAGAACTGTTGAAGGAATTACCTGATCACCAACAGATACAAATACTTGTTCAATCTTCTTTTCTTGGTTTTTATTCACCTTTCACACTCTGCTGAGATTCAACCACACCAGAGTAACGATCATTTCCACCACCAGAAAGACCCATGATATTACTAATGGTATCTACGTAGGCAACTGTTCCTCCACTAGAACCTCCTAGATTCCTTTTGGAAAAAGGTGAATATTGTAGCGACAATCGCCACAACCGCAACAAGTACCGCAATCAAAAATCTTCTTATTTTTTTAACATACAATTCTCCTGTATCTTCTATAACAGTTTATATCTAGCAAAATGATAACTTTTCTTTGATATAACTAGACTCTTTAACAATATTCTACCATCTTGCAAGTTTAGTATATATAACAAAAGTGACAATTCCGTTACAATCCAACTATAATATTCTTATGAATAAATTAAGACGACTCATTCCACTTGTGATTACAGCTATTTTACTTATCACAAATATCTATTTTTATCAGGATTATCACAAATTAGATCAAACAAATACCATGTTTTTCATTGTAATCATCGTATCAATTTTATCTACTATACTGAAGTGGTTACCACATAGGCCAAAGATAGATAGGTTTGTCAAAGTGATTACAATCTTACTTGTTCCATTGCTCATTGAAATGGCAGTCGAACTTTGTAATAACAATCTTCTTTCCGATATCGAAGGTATCGGTAATGTATTTGTAAACTACGGAATTATCCTTCTGATTGCGATGATACTCTATGCACTACTTGCAAGTATGAAAATCTCTTTTACGATTACCACTGTTATTCTATGTATTTTTGGAATCGCAAACATGTATGTAAAACAGTTTAAAGGTATTCCACTTTTACCATGGGATTTAAGTGTGATTAAAACGGCAGCCGGTGTCGCATCCAACTATCAACTAACATTCAACGTACAGGTACTCTTTACACTGACTATCATGAATGTCATCTTTCGCCTTATTATTTCTGGCTACCAAAAGCACAGAAGACAAAAACAACGAATACTATATCGTACAACTTGTCTCTTTCCTATCTGCCGCAATTCTAATCACTTTCTATGGTACGGACTTTCTTCCAAGTAACACTTGCGCAACACCTGACTTCTTCAATCAAGCAAGAGGCTACGAAAACTATGGTGCGATTGCGGAGTTCTTCGTAAATACACGCTATTTGTCACTAAAAAAACCACATGGATATGATGTGGAAACACTTGAAAGCACAATTAAAAGAGAATACAAATTCAACACAAACCATCACAGAAACAGCACTAGGACAACGTCCAAATGCGACGGTAGAACATCCAAATATCATTACGATTATGAATGAAGCGTTCTCCGATTTACAGGTGATTGGAAAGTTTGAAACCGATAAAGAGTATCTTTCCTTTGAAAAATAGTATGAAGGATGATAAAAAATACCATTCAAGGAAATGTATATGTTTCTACAATCGGAACAGGTACTAGTAATACGGAATATGAATTCTTAACCGGTAACTCTATGGCCTTTTTACCAATCGGTTCAAATGCCTATACGCTTTATGAAAAACATACCCAACCGGGTTTTGCGATGACATTATCTGACCAAAACTACAGTACAACCGCCTTCCATCCTTACTACAAGGAAAACTGGAATCGTGTGAATACCTATCAATACATGAAGTTTTGATCGTATATATCGGCATAGAGGATATTACAAATTATCAGAAGCTACGAAACTATATTTCAGATGAATGGGATTTCCAACATATTATTGATTTATACGAGCAACGTGATACAGCAAAACCATTCTTCATGTTTAATGTGACGATGCAAAATCATTCCCCATACAATACAGGATTACTTCGCGATGTTCATATCACTTCAATGAAGGGTGACTATCCACAAACAGAGGAATATCTCAGTGTTATTCGTCGCAGTGATATGGCTTTAGAACAACTTGTAAATTACTTCAAGAATGTTTCTGAGCCAACGATTATCCTCATGTATGGAGACCACCAGCCATTTATTGAAGATGAATTCTATGAAGAACTTTATGGCAAAACACTCCACGAACTAAGCGATGCGGAAAACCAGCGTAGATATATCACCCATTTCTTCATGTGGGCTAACTATGATATTCCAAGTGGTACAATCCCTTATATCAGTGCAAACTATCTCAGCACCTTACTTGCGGAAAATGCAAATGTTAAGCTAACGCCATATCAAAACTTCCAACAGAATATATATCAGGATGTACCTGTTGTATCAGCACTAGGTTGTATTGATAAAGATGGTAACTACTTTGTGTATGGGGATGAAAATGAATATTCCAGTAGACTTCAAACTTATGCACAACTTGCCTATAACAACCTCATTGAAGAAGAAAAACGGAAAAATGAATTATTCACTCTTCTTCCTACAAATTCAAAATAAGTACTGTATAATGTCCTTATGAACGGAATTCAATACGAACGCAGTTGTGCAAAATACCTATCCTCACTGGGATATAAGAATATAACTCTTACCAAGACAAGTGGTGATCAAGGCATTGATATCATCGCTACCAAAGGCAGCTTGAAATATGGTTTTCAGTGTAAGTACTACAGTGGAACCGTTGGTAACGATGCAGTTCAACAGGCCTTCTCTGGAATTGCTTATTATAAACTAGACAAAGCAGTTGTAATTACAAATAGCGACTTCTCCTCTGGTGCTCGTAAGTTAGCGGAAGAGGTAGACGTCTTATTATGGGACCATGTTGACCCGATGGAAGAAGATAGCCGATATACACTTTATCAAGTGATGGCAATTCTATTCTTTGGCTGGTCTATTATTCAGCTTTATCAAATCTTCTATAGTACTGAGCCAACCAAAGACTATCAGTTTATTTCATATAGTCTATTATTTATCTCATCCTTCTTACAGGCAATTCCACATCATGCAAGAATCGCAACAAGTATCGCACTCGTACTCTCTTCCATTCATGCATATATGTATTCTTTACAGAAGACATTCTCACTTCTTACATTAGACTATTACCAGATTGCGTTATTTATCTTTATTCTCATTACTTTTTATTCGATTGGTTTTACTACATTAAAAATATTCTATACGAAGACAAGCCAATAAACGCAATCAGTTACGTCAAGATATTCAACAGACACGTTATACAATTGCACAGAATATGGCAGAGATACTAGCAAATGAATTTGACTGTAATGTAAAAAGTAATCGATACAAAAGTACAAGATAACAATCTCATTATTACTTTACAAACAAATCGTACACAGACAAATCAATTATCTGCTGTAGAAGAAAAACTAAATCATATCCAAGAGAATGCTCAGTTTGAACTACGTGCTACGGCACTACACATGATTGAACTAACGATCAAAGCCAGTCACTAAGACTGGCTTTGTTTTTCTTTCACTTTTCTAAGGAAATCACTAACCCAATACTGATCAATTTCAACCGATTCATCATCAGCTAGATATGGTTTATAGTGTTCTTCTAATGTTTGATATAGCTCTTTGGTAAAAGGAACTTCTCCTACAATGCCTTCCCCTGATTGAATTAGGAATGCATACTCATCACCACTCGTATTGAAATACATATGATCAATCTCTAAACCCTGCGATTGGATTTTTGCTAAATCTCCTGTCACATATTTACCAATTTCAATAATACGATCATCTAGACCCAGTAGTGCAATGAGTGCTTTTTCCTGCATGTCAGATTGACTGGACACAATTCTCTTCGTGCATGTTTCAATCCACTTATTTAAAGCTTCATCTAACTCATCACGATGATAGCGTCGATTGAACATCAAAGGTTCATTTCTTCATAGTCCTTCTGATTATCTGAATATCCAATCAATAGATTCTTACTACTATCATGATACATGCATGTATATAACATGTTTTGTTCCGTATGGCATTTCGAGCAGCTATGACGGAATAACTTACCACGTAGTAGGTTTGTTTCTGCAGATGGATCTAAAGCTGTATCAATGAGTGATTTGATTTTAACCTTTTCTTTCTTCCCACAGGAATGACAAGTAATCTCTGCTTCATAGGTATTCATATCTGCTCTTTTAAACATTGTATTCTCCTAAACTGTTATTTCTGTAATTCCTCTAATGTTGGGGCTGCGTTCATCGCACCTTTCTTTCGTAGTCACGATTGCAGCAGCGTGGTTTGCAAAGCATAATCCCTCTTTCATCATTTCTGGTGAAATATGATCTGGCTTTTTGTTTGTGATGATCTAAGTAGTATAGTAATGCGCCTACGAAAGTATCTCCTGCACCGGTTGTATCAACAGGGATCGACTTTACGTGCATCCGCATGGCTATGACAATGCTTTTAAGTACGCATCACTACCCTCTGGGCCATACGTAACGATTACATGTTCTACGCCATATTGTTTGACTACTTCGATGGCTTCTTTAACGGTTGTCTTACCTGTAATAAATTCGACTTCATCATCTGCCATTTTTACAATATTTGCATACTTCATAAAATGATAGTACTGTCTGTCTGCACTCATCTAAGTCATCCCAAAGATCTTTTCTAATATTTGGGTCAAACAAGATTGTCGCATTCGCCTCTTTAGCCTTTTTGTAATAAGTACTCTGTTGCATACTTTTACAGGATACTCTACTAAGTCAACAGAGCCAAAAACTGATATAGTCTTCACTTGTAAATTCTACCTCTTCAACATCACTCTTATCTAAGAGTAAATCTGCGCTTGGATTGCGATAGAAACTAAAATCACGTTGACCATCCTCCGCAAGACTAACAAAAGGCTAAGGCTGTCTTTGCCTTCTTTGTTGTCTTTAAATATCTTGTATTAACACCATAATTTTTGAATGGTGTCTTTTTAAGAAAATGTCCAAATGAATCATCTCCAACCATTCCAATAAAAATAAGATTCAGCCCCAAGTTTCTGCAGCTGCTACAGCCACATTGGCAGGTGCTCCACCAGGTCTTTTTCTGAAAGGCATCCACTGCACTTAGATTTGCGGCTGTCTGTACTGGAATAAAAGTCAATTAAAGCTTCCCCGATTGTATAGATTTTTTTCCCATATATTTTCTCCAACTTTACATACTGATTTTACCCTTTTTAATCACTACTTAGTGCAATCATTCCTGTATATTTTCTTCTCTCAATTATTTTGGTTCTCTTTTGATTTTATTATTGGTGAAGGTTCCTTTTTAATATGATGTCTTTAGAGATGGTGCTGGCATTTCAAAATAATGTTCTAAAAGCAGTCATCGATACGATCGTCCATACTAACGACCTAAATATATCTACTCTGCGCCTGAAGATACGTTCGTGATCGCCAGATTCAGAATCGCAAACATCGACCTAAAACATCCAGTACGCTACACACAGCGCAGTTCTTCAAGGCATCATCCTGTATCAATCAGCTGGCTTCCACTCGAAGGTCGCAAATGCAGGCTTCCTAGCAGCACAAAACAGCAGGACGGATGTAAACGTATGAAATGGATACGATCGTCAGGAAGAAAGGTAATGAGAAGTGTGTACTGATGTATTACACGAACGTTCCAATCTTCAGTACATATTTTCTCTTACGAAACAAATTGTGTTTGAGGTAACGTATCTATTCGATACCATAAAACTTTTGGGTATCGAACTATTCAGAAAATGTTCACTATGATACTCACCGATGGCACTATGAGTTCCATGACTTTTATCATGAGACAGATCGAGACGGGAGAAAAACTCATCAGCATCTGTTTCGCAAGACCTAGGCGCTCTGATGACAAAGGCAAATGTGAAAAGAACCATGAACACTTCCAGAGAGAAGATGCAAAAGTTCAGTATGAACAGACTTACAAAACACGACATCAATTTCGTATCAAATCAGGTAAACAATTATGTACGTAGGAAGTTAAAATTACCAATCACCTACATCATTGCCAAGCTAGTACTAAACGAGTGTTTAGAACTAAACCCCCACCATTCCATTCCACCCAAGGCAGTTAATCCAACACCTATATCCTTCATTAGCATCAGGCCTTAGCAACACCGTCTCCTTATATCAAAGGGAGCTTTCAAGAGAAAATTAAAATTTTTTTCATTTTGAAAGTATACTTTTCGTGTAGTCAAAATGCCCAATATCTATTTAGATTATAGCTTAAAACATATCAATTCAAAACCCTGAAAGCACTGATAGTGAACAATTTTGTTGTCAACTTTTGAGTTCACTTCAAATTAAGGAGCTTTCGGTAGAGAACTTTCACTGAAAATTGAGCCCTATCATTAAAGGTTCTTTCAGAGAATTTTTTGTTTTAGTCTGCTAGCTCTTAGTAAACATTCTCGCGAAGATTCTTTTAATGATATAGAACATTATTCATCTGCAACAACCCCTAAATCTTACTTGTTAAAATAGCGGACAAAGACTATTTTTCCCAATATATGAAGTCCTATAAAACTACAAATAGGAACAAGTAGCATACCAATAATAAATGTACAAGCAAGGGTAACAAGGTTTACTAATCTTAGAACCATATCTATAGACATTCCTAAAAGATTCTATATAGGTTAAATATTAATCTCTTGCAACAAGCATAATAAGATATGTTGAAATATAAAACAAATCCAAAACCTATGTAATAACCATACAAAATACTTCTGTGGGTGGAATTTCCATTTTATCAAAGTTATAAATAAGAACTCCTCAAGCAGCATGCCAAGAGCAATAAAATAAAGGTGAGCCTCAACAAAAGTTAGAATAGATAGTAGAATTTTACATTTAACAGATTAAAATGCTATATTTCCTTTGCTTTCGTCCTTAAATAAATACACAATACCAACTGGTATTAAAGTTACAGCTTGCCGTGAAGGATATACTCAGGAATTAATGATGCTAAGGAAATAACATCAAAATATAACACTACTGTAAATGTTGACGGTTTAATCATTTGTTTTAGCGTCTAAATTTGTTTGTCACGTAATACTTGTATGATAATTCGTCCTGAGAAGACGAGATAGCATACTCTCCTTTCTTATTTTAATTTAAAAGATTAAAAAACTACACATATTACTGATATGTGAAGTGCAAAAAAATTATGTCATTTATAAAACCTCCTTGATTATAAAATATAATCTTGGTACAAACTTCTGAAAGTAACTCATAGTCATGACTTACAATGATGATTATTTTCCTTTTTTCACCAAGTTTTTATTTCATCAAAATAACTAACATATTTTTGTAATCAAGACCTGAACTTGGCTCGTCAGAAGAAAAAACATCTTTATTGTCTAAGAGATTTATCAAAATAGCGAGTCGCTGTTTTCACCCTGACAATTTTAAGGGATGATCGTTATCTTTTTATGTTCTTTAAATTCATATCTTGCAAATACTTATTAAGTTTATTTTTCGTCATAGTTTTTTATACCAAAGTAAGTTCTTTTCTACACTTTCCATAAAAATTGATAACTTGGTTCTTGCATAACTAGTGCATAAGCTTTGTCTATCTCTTCTATTTAGTTTTTCCATTGAATAAAATTTCGCCAAAATTTCTTTAATCAAACCAGATATTGTATTTAATAAGGTAGATTTTCCCGAGCCATTTTCACCTATTATTCCAAGTACTTCACCACTTTCTATTTTCAAATTCATCTTACTAATAAGCGGTTTTTATATCCAACTGAGAGATTTTTAAATTCTAGCAAATTTTTCATCTTTCTCTGATGGCTTGTTTTTAATAAGAATGCTATCGTCATTTAAAGAGCGAAGACCATATTCTAACCTCTTCCTATCATTCATGGGTATAATTCGTATCCTTAAAAATATTTTTATTTCGCCATCTTTAATATAAAAAGCTCTATCAACTAAATCTTTTAAGGTAATAGAGTCTATGCTCTGAAATAATGACTGTAGTTTTATTTGATTTGAATATTTTTAATAACTCTATCAAATCGAAAATACTAGATCTGTCTAGATTGGCACTAGGCTCATCTAAGACTAAAATTTCTGGATTTAATGCACAGGCACTTGCGATTGCAACCATCTGCATTTGCCCACCTGAAAGCTTATAAACATCTTTATCTTTAAGATGATTTATATTGAGGTCATTAAAAATATCAAATACACGACTTTTTATTATCTCAGGGATTTATTCCACGGTTTTCCAAATTAAAAGCAAGTTCGCTTGTGGTATCCAGAGTAAAAAAATTGGTTTCTTGGGTTTTTGGAAGACAGTTCCTATCATGCTTGATAAATCAACCATACTAAGATCGTAGTTGGTTTTTCCCCAAAACATTAACTTCGCCTTTAAAAATCTCCATCAAAAATTTAGGAACCAAACAATTTATAGTCCTAAGCTAGACTGGTTTTTCCTGATCACTTTCTCCAAGGGTAAAATTAATTCTCCCTTTTTAATATTTAAGCTAATGTTATTTAGAGCTTTCGCTCCTTATAATACGAAAAAGAAACATCTTTTAATTCAATCATTTAAAATACCTCGTATAAAAACAAGCCAGCCAGTAAAAAAATATTGCAATATACTCATAAAAAAATAAAGAGGTTCTGCAAACATACTTGTACGTGGATTATTAGATTCAATACCTCTTAGTACTGCAACTTGAGATAACTCATCAGATACAAGTTCAGCTCTTCTCATTAATGGAACTACTGAAAAGTAAATAAAGTAGTAAAAATATTCGCTAAGTTTAGACACTTTATAGGTTCTTAATTTGAAAGCTCTTGTATTATTTTTCATCTCTAAATAAAAGCTTGGAAAAATCTAAAAAAATAATTGAGAGCATTATTACGATAGGCAACTAAAAGCTTGAAAGAGCATAAAGTAATTCTCCAAAATGGCTAGTTTTTCATCATTGCTGTAGCAAATATTAGGAAATAGCTTTTTTTGCAACAATTAAAAGTAAAAACTATAGAGCCTACAATTAGATTATTCATTTGAGCTAAACAATATATTAGCAGAGATATAAGCGAATAAATTGCAAGACTCTTAAACACAAACTTAAATTCTCTTTGTAAAATATAAAATAGCGATATATAAATTATTACAAAAAGCTCTGTATTTAAAGATGTTTGAATAGTTATTAATAGGTTTATTAAAAATTAAAATTATGATTTTTGTTTTCATTGAAAATTTAATCATGTTATTTACCTAACACCCCTATCCAACCATATCTAAAAAAATCAAATAACAAATGCAAATCATTATCTAAGTTCTTTATATCATCTTCAGTTCTCATTAGGGGCAAAAAATCCCTGATACTGTGCTGAAATTAATGATTTTAATTTTTAAAAAGTTAAATGTTCATATTGGCTAATATTTTTCTTTTCAATCATAAGCTGAGTCATTTTTGTTTCATTTTTCAACGATTGTATTGAAAAATGTTTTTATAAATTTTAGTTTTTATCATTTAAAATTAAAAATTCTAAATATTTTCAATTATCATAAATATATTTCAATAAATCATTAGTAATATAGGACAATTCTTCGCTAATAATGCTAAATTCATCCCTTTCTAAACTATCAATAAAATCCTTATTTCTATCATTTTGTTATTGATATAAAACCATCGCAAATGGGAGAAATAATACAGTCATACAAATCTTGTTTATTCTTAAAATGCTGATAAAGAGCTCCAATTGTAAGGTTAGCACCGCTAGCGATATTTCTTATAGACACCTTTTCATATTCTTTATTATCAAACTCTCTTTTTGCACTTTCTATCAATTTTATTATATGTTTCAAGATAACCGTTAACCATTAGACTCCTCCCACATATCACTGATATGCAAAATTATATACTATAAAAATACAAGAAGCAAGACTGCTAAGTATAACTTTAAAAAGCTATATTTTTCTTTTTTTGTTATTACTGTAATCATCAACTCATGCGTGAATGATGTATCTTACAACAAAAACCAAAAGCACATAGTGCTTTGGCAATTATTATGATATTAATAATTTTCTTCACGAACTTCGAAGAATGCCTGTGGGTGATTACATACTGGGCAAATTTCTGGAGCTGCCATACCAACAACGATATGACCACAATTACGGCATTCCCAAACCTTTACTTCACTCTTCTTAAATACTTCTTGCATTTCAACGTTTTGAAGTAACTTTCTGTAACGTTCTTCGTGTGCCTTTTCAATAGCACCTACACCTCTAAACTGAGCTGCAAGATCAGTGGAAGCCTTCTTCTTCCGCATCCTTGGCCATACGTTCATACATATCAGTCCACTCATAGTTTTCACCATTAGCAGCTGCTTGTAAGTTTTTCTTTAACATCACCAAGCATGCCTAAAGCCTTAAACCAAAAGCTTTGCATGTTCCTTTTTCATTTTTCTGCTGTCTTTAAGAATAAAGCTGCGATTTGTTCATAGCCAGCCTTCTTAGCAACAGAAGCGAAGAATGTATACTTGTTTCTAGCTTCTGATTCTCCTCTAAATGCTTCTAATAGATTCTTCTCTGTCTTTGTGCCTGCATAACGATTCTTTTTGTTTTCCATAATTATCTCCTCCATGTTTCCACACACTCTCTTTGGAAACCATACTAATCATCTTCCTATAGTTGTAGAAAGTCAACATTGTCTATCGTTATTTCATCTATCTTTCGATAAAAAAACGTTCCCTTAGGAACGCTTCTTATAGTGCTGTAATTGCAGCGATTGCACCGAATAATACACCCGGTAAATTTGCCATTATAAGTGGCCAATCTTTCTTTTCTTGCAGAAATCCATATGTTACCCATAATGAACAGTTTATTGCCGCAACCATAGGTTGTAAGAACCCACTCTTCATTCCATTCAGGTTATTCATAATCTGTGGGAAATAGGAAACATACATTAACATTGCTGTACATGTTGCAATCCATCCTAATGTTTTTTTAAACCTTTTTGATTCATTCCTTTTTACCTCTCTTACTGGATAATGTTCTTAATCATGATATGTATATCAAGAATGAACGAAAGAATTCTACTACATTCTTTTTCTTTTTGTAATATATTTTATAAATAAATTATGTGAATAAAAAATCCGGAATTCCGGATTTTTAATTAGAATTCTACACCTTCCATTGTCTTCTTTAAGACAGCTGCAGATTCCGCAAGCTTTGTACGTTCTTCTTCACTGAGGGAGATTGGCACTAATTCTTCAATACCATTTCTTCCAACAATTGCTGGAACACTGGGTGCTACATCATTGATACCATACTCACCATGTAATGCAGTTGATACAGGTAAAATAGACTTTTCATCACGCAAGATTGCGGCAGATTCTTACAACAGACATTTGCAATACCGTAGTAAGTAGCGTTCTTTCTTTCAATGATCTTATATGCCGCATTCTTAACATCTTCAGCAATATCTTCTTGTGCCACTTTCATATCAAGGTCACCGCCCATACCTCTTAATGCAAAGAAGTCAGCGAGTGGAACACCAGAGATATTTGCCATAGACCATGTACAGATTTCAGAGTCACCATGTTCACCAATAACATATGCGTGAACAGAACGTGAGTCTACATCTAAACGTGTTCCTAATAGATATCTTAGACGTGCAGAATCTAATACAGTTCCTGAACCAAATACACGATTTTCTGGCATGCCAGAAGCCTTCTGTGCATAGTAAGTTAAGATATCAACTGGATTAGCCACAATCAATAAGATACCTTCAGGATTTTGTGCCTTGATTTCAGCCATAATACCAGAGTGAATCTGGATATTCTTCTTGATTAAGTCAAGACGTGTTTCCCCTGGCTTTTGAGCAGCGCCAGCTGTAACAATAATAATAGCTGCATCCTTAATATCGGAATAATTACCTGCATAGATATTCATTGGTGAACTAATGGAAGTACCATGACCAATATCCATAGCTTCACCTTCAGCCTTTGCATGATTTACATCTAATAAAACCATTTCTGAAAACAGTCCACTTTGCATCAGGGCAAATGCACTGGAAGATCCAACAAATCCACAACCTACAACAGCTACTTTACGAAAATTAATACTCATATTTAACATATCCTTTCTGTTTTTAGATACGTCTACATTATAGGCAATTCCTTTTCAAAAATTTCACTTAATGTTATTTAAAAACTTCTTACGATTTGTTAATTTTTCTCGCAAGAAGTTTTGTTTATCAACTATTTTGTTGTATCTGTCAGGGGTTGGATTAAAACTCGCATCTACATAATCTAATAGCGCTGACTTGGCAATATTACAGCAGTGGTCACCCATACGCTCTAATGTACCAAGAATATCACAGTAGATAGAAGCAGCGACAGAAGATTCACATTGGTTCTTAGACATACGTGTAAAGTGTGCCTGACGAGCCACATACTCTGCCTTATCCATTTCTTCTTCTAATGCCATTAATTCTTCGTAGATAATCTTATCTTTTGTACGGTACACTGCAATTGCCTTTGCGTACATTTCTTTAAACTTATCGTACATGCCGTTAATATCTTCCATCGCATAGGAAGTAAATTCACTACGGTCTTCTTGAACCATCTTATAGAACTCCGAGAGATTCATAGATAAATCTCCTAAACGTTCTAAGTTCTTAATAATTTCAAGATCTCTTCGAATATCTGCTTGGTCAACATCCGTTAAATTCGAATTGGATGAAACTTGAACCAAGAACTCTGTAATCTTACGGTCTAGAGAGTTAATCATAGATTCAGATTGTTTCAAGTTTTCAAAGTCTTCATCTGTACCAGGTTTATTCAAGAAAGCACGTGAATCAGAAACATCTTCCCCTACGACATCGGCTAACTTAAAGATCGCATCTCTAGCCGCAGAAATCGCAACTGCAGGAAGTTCAGTACTAGCAAGATGAGCATCCAACTCATCGATATTAATTTCAATCTTCTTAGGTTCTTCACCACGCACGATTAAGCGGATTAATGAACAGAATTGACGAAGGAGTGGGAAGAATACGATTGTTGCAACTGTATTAAATACGATATGTGCTACCGCTATCTGCATCATTCCACTAATATGTAAATCTGCACAAATCCATTGAATAAAGTTTGCGTATGGAACTAAGAACACCATGCCAATGGTTGTACCAATAATATTGAATAAGATATGAATGCCCGCTGTTCTTTTAGCTGCTGTAGAACCACCAATTGAAGCTAAGATACCAGTAACAGTTGTACCAATATTAGCACCAAATACGAATGGTAATACGGCACTAAATGTAAGTGCACCAGCTTCGTACATCTTCTGAACGACACCGATTGTCGCAGCAGATGCCTGTACTGCACCAGTCATGATTGTACCAGCGAGTAAGGATAAGAATGGATTTGTGGACATTGCTTCCGCAAAGGACATAAATGCCGGAACATCCTTAATTGCCGCAAGTTCATCACCCATTGAATTCAAACCAAAGAAAATCAAGCCAAAACCAAGAACGATATATCCAGTACTCTTGATCTTCTGCTTCTTACCAAAGCAGATAATCATCGCACCAACAAATACGAAGTATAAAAACAAAACTATCAATATCCAAGAAATCAATAATGATGTAACCGTTGTACCAATATTGGCACCCATTACAATACCAGCAGCCTGTTCAAGGTTCATCAGACCTGCACGAACTAAGCCAATCGTAATTGCGGTTGAAGCCGAACTTGACTGCATGACGATTGTAATCGCAATACCAATCAATAAAGCACTGAATGGATTGGTTTGTATATTTATCAATATAATCTCTTAACTTATCACCAGCGACAGCCTTTAAACCATCACCCATGAAATTAATACCGATTAAGAATAAACCGAAACCACCTAGGATAATATCCCATCTAATGGATGTAAGTTCCATCATTCCTCCTGTGGATCATCAGACCCTCTAAAATCTCCCCATCAAAAACGCACGAAACAAATTCAATTTAAAATATTTTTAGGCTAAAATTCAAAGATTTTTTCGATGACAACTTTCGTTTATATCCCTCCTATTTTGACAATTTACAACCCTGTGTATAATTTTTTTATCTTCAACATATGATTGATTGAATTTAATACACGACGCTTATCTGTACTCCATAGTGGTGCAATCAAATCCTCCGCATTTCCATCTCCTGTTAAGCGATGGATAACAATATGTTCATCTAAATGCGCAATACATTCTGTCACTAAAGTTCTACATACTCATCCATCTCTAAAACATGATATTGAGATGGATGAGATAAATACTATACACCTAATCTTGTATTCTTTAGGTAATGTAGTAGTTGTAACTTTACACCATCAATCTGACAGGCATTTAAATGTTGTATTGTTTCTAACAACATTTTTGATCACTCGCCTGGAAGACCGATAATAATATGCACTATCACTTCTATATTAATCGCCTTTAGATTCTTGATTGCTTCATTGAATACTTCAAGTGGATATCCACGATTCATCCACTTCGCAGTACTTTTCATGAATTGTTTGTAGACCAAGCTCTACCCAAATGAATTTATTGGGAAATTTTTTTCTTTTAACTCTTTTAAAAAGTTCTATAACATCTTTTTCCCTAAACAGTCCGGTCTAGTCTGCAATGGAAATCCCTGCAAATAAGTCATCCTCTAAGGCTGCTGTAAAGATTTCTCGAAGTTTGCTAGTAGGAGCGTAAGTATTTGTAAAGGATTGGAAATATGCGATATAGTCGCCCTTAGGAATCTCTTGGTGATTATAAATCAATTCTTCTCTGTTTAAACGCTTCCCTCGTAGTAAATCATGAAAATCTCCAGAACCTCCCTCTCCACAAAAGATACAACCTCCAACAGCGACTTTTTCCATCACGATTTGGGCAGGTCATTCCTGTTTCGAGTGCTACTTTATACAGTTTTTCGTCCAAAGGTATCTTTAAGATATTGTGGAAGTGAATAATACAGTTGTTTCATATCTCTATTCTATGATGAAATGCATAAGAAAAGAAGATACTTCATTACATATCTTCTCTTACAAATCGAATCTTCATACCACCTTTGACTAGTTTTAGAATCGATAAGTCTTTAGGGTGATACATGTCCAATGATATTGACGCGATTATCTGCTGGAAGTGGGCTACGTACAATCTGTACTTCACCTGCATAACGTAAGTACGCATCATTATCCATTGTGATTGCTCCAACTTCGCGTGTAATTGTATTATTTGGTACGATGTGCTCATCTGCTTTCTTTAATAAACGTGCTTCTTCTACACGAATAATCCATGATGGACTATCGATGCGACAAGTAACTTCTTTATCATAGAAATGTTCCGCATGTTTCAAAGTAACTGGAATATCAATGACACCCGTATCGCAATAGGATTGAATACGTTCAATCTCATATGTACTAATACCTGGATCTCCCACAAACACCTGGTCTACATGGTACTTTAATGTCAGTTCCATAAACGCTGCGTATGGAGAAATGTGACGATGATGTTCTAGGGTTGGTAGTCCCTCAAAAATAGGTCCTCTCTTCAATATATCCCCAGGAATAAAGGCAATCACATGGATACCTGCATCCTGTAATGACTTGGTAATCCGTAAGAAGTACTCTTCATCTAGTCCTGTTTCACTACGTGGGTAGTAGTTATGCATGGCAAGGATTTCTTTGCCTTCACGCACTAAATCTTCTACTTCCTCAACACGTATTGTTGAAGCGTTTAATACAATTGGCATCTCTTTAGCTAATGCTAGCATTTCCGCATGATCAAAACCATAATCCAAACGTAATGCATATACATCTAGCAACTTAGCAATTTCTCGTACAGATGAAACCCGGAATAACTCCAATGATTTTGTAGATACATCTGCCACGATACGGAAGCCTTCTTCGTTTAACCATGCACACATTGCATGCATGTCTTTTGTGTATGTATCACTAAACTCTTCAGCGATGTGTAATGACACAAATACAAGTGGATGATTTTTTCCTACACCTTGTAGGTATGCCTTCTGTTTTTCAAATGTGCTTAAGAATACAGAATATCCTAATGAATTTGCCATGTTATTTCTCCATGATTGCTTCACGAACATGACCACAAGCTTGCTGTAAACGCATTAATGCATCTTCATAAGAACAGTTTGCTAGTATCATTGTGATAGCGACTTTACAGGAACCCTTTGCTGCGTCTATCGTAGCACGTGCTACAGAACGTTCAACCCCTGTAGCTTCCATAACAATATTTTCTGCGCGATTACGTAGTTTTTCATTTGTCTGCATCACGTCAACCATGAGGTTTTGATATGCCTTTCCAAGGCCTACCATCGTTGCTGTAGAAATCATATTGAGAATCATCTTCTCAGCTGTACCAGACTTTAAACGTGTAGAACCTGTTAGTACTTCAGCACCTACAGGAACATCCACTGCAATTTCAGCAACTTCACCAATCTTAGAATGATGTGTATTGGAGATTGCGGCTGTATGACAACCTAGCTGTTTTGCATACGCTAAACCACCAAGTACATATGGAGTGCGACCACTTGCTGCTAGACCGATCACGATATCTCTCTTATTTAATCCAATTTGAATCAAATCTTGTTTTCCTAGTTCTGCAGAGTCTTCTGATCCTTCACGCGCTTTGATGAAGGCTCCTTCACCACCCGCGATTAGACCAACAACTACATCAGGAGATACACCAAAGGTTGGAGGGCATTCTGCCGCATCTAATACCCCGAGTCTTCCACTTGTGCCAGCACCCATGTAAATGATTCTTCCACCTTGGCTGATTGCCTTGATGCAATACTCGATTACCTTTGAAATATTAGGAAGATGTGGTTGAATCGCAGACGCAATTAACGCATCCTCGCGGTTCATTTCTGTAATGATTTCAAGTGAACTCATCTGATCTAGATTCATTGTATTTTCATTGCGGTGTTCTGTAGCGATTGTTTGCAGATTAATTGTCATATGCGTATTCCCCCTATGGAAATTCCTACTATATCCATATTATAGGAAGAATGATAATAAAATTTCAATATTGATACTTTTTCGAAATATTATTTCTGTTTTTGGGATAATGTGCTATTGTTTTTATAGGAGAAAACAGCCATGAAAAATGCACTCATTCGATTACGTGAACATTACCATGAACTAGCCGGTGCAGAAAGAACCGTTGCGGAATATATTCTCAAAAACCCCGAAACCGCAAGTACACTTTCCGTTCAAGAATTGGCACATAAAAGTTTTTCATCTCCATCTGCAGTTGTCAGAATGTGCCATCGTATCAACTTTTGATGGATATAAAGATTTTAAACGCAGTCTAACAATTGAATTAGCACTTCATGCCAAGACTGGCGAGCAGATGTATAACGAAGAAATCAAGAGAAGTGATAATATCGCAGAGATTATTCGCAAGGTAACTGCCAAAAATGCAAAGTCCCTTGATGAAACTGAGAAATTAATGGATGTTGAAACCTTACGCGAGTGCGTTAAGATTATGAATGATGCACGAAATGTCATTCTTGTTGGAATGGGTGCTTCCTTAGTTACTCTACGTGATCTATATCTCAAGCTATTACGTATCTCAAAGCCATGCACCATCAATGAAGACTGGCACTCACAGTTACTCAGCTGTAAAAATAGCACTGCTGAAGATGTGGCAATTGTATGTTCCTATTCAGGTAATACAACTGAGGTTATCACATGCATGAATGCACTAAAGAAAATCTAACTCCAATTATCGCAATTACACGCTGTGTCGATACACCTGTTTCAAAACTGGCAGACCATAAATTATATACAACTGAAAATGAGTCCCTATTGCGTACGGCTGCAATGTCATCTCGTATCTCTCAGTTAAACATTATAGATATTCTCTATACTGCACTTGGTACTATGAATTACGATGAGACAATCAAAGTACTACATCGTACCTATATCGAAAAACCAAAGAACTAAAAAAGACGGATATCCGTCTTTTTTAATATTGTTGTAATAAGCCCTTTAGAGTACTTACAAATTTCTCACGATCAACTCCAAGCATTACCATGGTTTCACGTGACTTAAACTTTGTATCACTCCATATGTCCGTAACTGTCTTACCAAAGCTTAAGCGACTCTGTGTTTCTACATAGACACCTGCTTTTTGTCCTGTAAAGATTTCAGGATACTGTAAGTAGATTAATGGACATGCATCATGGATACATAAGATTTCACGCTTGTAGTTTTTGATATAGAAGTTGACATTAGATTGTACAACATCCGCAAAGAACCGACTAATCTTCGTATTAAAATTGCGGATGTCTTGAATATCTTTAGCATCTAAGTAGGCATCAACTGTAACATCTAAACCGAACATGACTACCGGAATGCCACTTTGCATAACCGTTTCAGCAGAGTGAGGATCAGCATAGATATTAAACTCTGCAGCCATTGTGGCATTACCACCAACAGCAGCACCACCCATAATCAGGATTCGTTCAACCATGTCCTTCAAATCAGGATGAGAGATAATTGCGTTTGCGATATTTGTTAGTGGACCAACCGCAACAATCTGTAGCTTGCCACCTTCTTTTTTCGCAGCCTCATAGATTGCATCCCATGCATGCATTGTTTCCTTTTCTGCGGGAGATTCTGGAATCACAACACCACCAAGTCCATCTTTTCCATGAACTTCAGAAGCATCATCCAGTTCTACACACATTGGCTTAATTGCACCTGGGTATACTTTAATATCTTCTCTACCTGCATATGCAAGTACATTACGACAGTTTTTAAATGTCTTGGCATGTTCTACGTTACCTGCAACTGCAGAGATGCCACGAATCACAAGTTTATCTAACTTGAGTGCACAAAGGAGTGCAACCGCATCATCGACACCAGTATCGGTATCAATCCAAATTGGAATTAAATCTGTCATGCGATTTCCACCTTTCTGCCTTCATATGCCTTACATACTTCTACAAGTAAATCAACAAATTTTTCACGGTCTACACCAAGTACAGCAGTAACGTTATTTGCATTGCCACTAGATTGGTGCCAATCTGCGATAGTTGCCCACGAGTATAGTGACCTTCAATGTCAATTTCGACATACATCTCTTGTGTTGTAAAAGATTTCAGGGTTTCATTAATACCGCTACAGCACATGGATCGTGTAATGGTGAACCATTCCAGCCAAGTTCTGCGTGATGCTTGAAGAAGAAATCTAACCAATCCGCAACGATACCAGATACCTGGTTACCAATTTTCACGGATTCTCTTTTCATCCTCTGGATAAACGATAGCCTTTTCAGTTACATCAAGACCGCACATTGTAACTGGGATACCTGACGTAAATACGATTTGTGCAGCCTCTGGATCTTCAAAGATATTGAATTCAGCTGCTGGTGTCCAGTTACCGTTTCTAAGACCTCCACCCATGATGGAGATTCTTCCAATCTTTGATTTTAATTCAGGATGTGTTAGTAATAAGGCCGCTACGTTTGTTTGTGGACCGGTAGCGATAATCGTTACCGGTTCCTTACTTTCTCTTAATACTTTCGCCATTAAACCGACAGAAGATAACTCTGATAACTGCATGCATGGTTCCAGGTAGTGCAGGACCATCCAAGCCAGATTCACCATGGAAATTTCCGGCTGTGATTAATGGAGATAATAATGGTAGTTCTCTACCCTTCGCAATCGGTGCATCAATACCTAGTAAAGTACAGATACGCATTGCATTATATGTTGTTTTGGCTAGTGTTTGGTTTCCTGCCACACTTGTGACTGCTTTGATATCAAAGGCAGGATTTGCCTTGGCAAATACCCAAGCAATCGCATCATCGTGACCAGGATCACCATCTAAGATGACTGGTATTTTTTTGATATTACTCATGCACTCACCTTTTCAGTATTCTCACGACGTGCACGCTTTGCACGACTAGCCGCAATTAGAGCGAATACAACTAGACCAATAATTGTAACTAAATAAGGGATTGGTGAAACAAGGTTTAGAATCCACACCTGTAGCAGATAACTTGATACCAAATGCCTGTGCAAAACCGAAGATTAATGCTGCAAGCATACAGCCTAGAGGCTCACCAGCACCCATTGCCTGTGCTGCTAAGGCGATAAATCCACGTCCAGCAACCATGTCGAGGGACCAACCCATCGCATAGTACATAGACATAAACGCTCCACCCATACCGCAGAGTACACCGGCGATAACCATTGTAATGTACTTCACTTTAATCACACTAACACCAACAGAAGAAGCCGCATGTGAGTTTTTCACCAACAGAGCGGATATTTTAATCCTAGAGGTGTATGGTATAACAACACCCATGTTAAAAACACACAGATGAATGCGAAGTATGTAAGTAAGCTATGTCCAGATAATACTTGTCCAATCACAGGAATCTTATCAATAAGAGGAATGGTAATACTTGGAATCTGTAACTTCTGTGTAATTAAAGAAGTTGTGGAAGTAAGTTGTGATCCTGTGTAATACCTGTAATTACCTTTACTAGGAAGATAGTTCCTCCAGATCCAATCATATTGACCGCAGTACCAGTTAAGATAATGTTTGTCTTTAAATTGAATGCGAAGAATCCCATCACTAAGCTAACGATAATACCTACAGCAATCGCCACAAGTAAGCCAACAAACCAATTACCAGAATAGTAAGCAAATAATGAACCAAACAATGCGGAAATCATCATTGTACCTTCAAGACCAATATTGGATACACCTGCTTTTTCACAGATAACAGCAGCCATTGTCGCAAATAGGATTGGAGCTGTAATACGGAAAAATCGCAAAGAAGAATTCTGGTGTCATAATCAGTGATAACATCTTACTTCACGCTCCCTTCTACAGTCGCTCCGACTTGTTTTTCGCGTAGCTCCTCTTCAGCACTCTTAACGACAAGTTTCTGACGATATTTAGATAAGAATTGATCAGACGCAAAGAACAAGAAGATAATTGCTTGGATAATATCAATCAACTGTGCAGGAACTGCAGCGTAAGTTGACATTAAAGTACATCCCTTTTCAAGATAAGCCATAAAGAAAGCAGCGAGTGGAACAAATGCTGGATTATTACCTGCAAGAATCGCTACTGTAATACCCGTCCAACCATAACCCGGTTGTGCTAACCAGTCAAGTATTGGTTTCTTCCCAAGCATCTCAATGCCACCACCCATACCTGCTAGTAATCCACCGATTACCTGTGAAAGGATGATAATCATAACAACGTTCATACCAGAGTACATTGAGAACTTCTGGTTGATACCAATCATACGGATTGCATATCCCCAACGTGTACGATACATAAATAGTGCAATGATAATTGTCATTACAATTGCGATTACAAAGCCAATCGATAACTTAGAACCATTATCGATTAACTGAGGTAGAGCAGCATTCACTTGGAAGTTACTTGTCTGAACTGTACCCTTTGTCTTATCAGCGATAAACGCATTCATCATGAACTTAATTACGTACATGATGACATAGTTTAACATTAAGGAGTTTACCATTTCGCTAACGTTTAACTTCGCCTTTAATACTGCAGGAATTAACATCATTACACCAGTTACAACTGCACCTGCAAGAATGGCAACGATTGGTAGTAATGCTCCAGGTAATGGAACATATACTGCAACTAAAGAAGTCACAAATGCACCAAGTAAAATACCACCTTCAGAACCAAGGTTAAACTGGTTTGCAGAGAACATGACACAAGTTGCTAGACCTGTAAAGATAATAGGAATCATGCTTGCAAGTACATCTGTAAAGCCCTTTACACTAAACGTACCATTCGCACGGAATACCGGTTGAATCAACATCGACTTCAAGGAACTTAGTGTCGCAAGTAATCTTTCACCAAGACTATCTCCCTTGGAACTAATAAAGATTAGAATTGCCGCAACAAGTAACGCAATACCGATTGCCATCGCGCCACGTACAATGCTAAATATCAAACTTCTTTTCTTATTCATGACAAACCCTCGCAATCTCTTCTGGTGTTTGTTTCTTAATACCCAACATGTATTGACCCATGATTTCGTCATTTAACTGACTGGTATCTTCGAAGTACGCAACAATCTGACCACCATACATAACGATTAAGCTATCAGACAATTCCATAACTTCATTTAAGTCTGCAGATACTAGTAGCACACCAATTCCAGAACGTGATAGTTCTACCAACTTCTTACGGATGAATTCCGTAGCACCAACGTCGATACCACGTGTTGGCTGATCAGCGATAATCAAATCTGGTTGATTAGAGAATTCACGTGCAACAACGACCTTCTGGATGTTACCACCGGATAACATACCCACCTTTTGATCACGGCTCTTGCACAATACTTTATATTCTTTAATGAGTGCATCTGTCTCTTCATGCATGTTCTTCATATTGAACATCAAACCGTTATTCATCTTCTTAGAATCAGCACGGTCAGAGATAATATTTTCTTCAATTGATGCATTTGCGGCAATACCGAATAACATACGATCTTCTGGTACTAATGAGATATGTTTTTCACGCAACTGGCGTTGGTTTAGACCAATAATATTATCGCCCTTCATCGTGATTGTTCCTTCATTTGGTTTATTTAAACCCAAATAACATATCAACAAGTTCCTTCTGACCATTACCTTCAACACCCGCAATACCGAGGATTTCACCCTTACGAACGGATAGAGATACGCCATTGAGCATCTTCTTACCCCAGTCATTGACATAATGCAAGTCTCTAACTCTTAGGATTTCATCTGTAGGTTTCGCAACATCTTTCTGTACCTGTAAGACAACATCACGTCCTACCATCAAGCGAGAAATCTTCTCAGGTGTGACGTCCTTGGTCTCATAGACACCCATAAACTTACCACCACGCAAGATACTTAAACGGTCTGTAATCTCCATGATTTCGTTTGGCTTATGAGAAATAAAGATTAATGTATAACCCTGTTCTTTTTAGATGCTTTTAACTCTTTAAATAGTTCTGTTGTTTCTTGGGTGTTAAAACAGCAGTAGGCTCATCTAAAAATCAAGATTTTAGCACCACGTACTAAAGCCTTTAAGATTTCTACCTTCTGCTTCATACCTACCGGAATATCAACAACACGCGCATTTGGATCGACTGCCAAGTTAAACTTCTTGGAGTATTCCTCAGTAATCTTGATTGCCTTTTTGACGGTTGATGAAAATACCGTTCTTCTTTGGAGTCATACCCAATACGATGTTTTCAGCGACAGTTAAACTTGGCACTAACATAAAGTGTTGGTGAACCATTCCGATACCCTTTCGAAATCGCTACGTTCGGTGATGATAAATGTACCTTTTCGCCATTGACGTAAATTTCACCTTCTGTAGGTTGTTCCAAACCGAACAACATCTTCATCAGTGTGGATTTACCCGCACCGTTTTCTCCCATCAGCGCATGAATTTCGCCCTTGCGTACATTCAAGTCAACATCCTGGTTTGCCACGACACCATTAGGATAAATCTTGCGAATGCCTTTCATTTGAATGACATATTCTTCGTTCATTTCTCTTACCTCATTCTATTTTTTTTACAGGTGATCTTTCTTTAAAATGAAAATCCAGTTCCAACCACCATCCCAAGTTATTTTCAAAACTATTGAAAACTACACTTTTCGGCAGCTGAAACTGGATTCATAAATCACCAAAGATACTAATCAGATATATTGTTTTTTTCGTGGTTGAATAAAACTTCTAAATTTCTACGTAAAACAATTTATGAATCTTTTTGTAACGCTACGATTAAGGACGTACCTTTTCACGTAATGTTTCTAAATCTTTAGATGTGTTTCCTAATGCTGTAGGAACTTCAACCTTACCGTCTAAGATAGCCTGAATAGCTTCGTTAACCTTGTCTTTAGTTGCTTGAGAAGCATACTTGGCAAAGTTCTTGTCAGTTACTACACCAACACCATTTTCCTTCAAGCCTAATGTAACTTCTGTTCCCCAGTATTCTCTACCTGCATCCCATTCATCAAATACCCAAATGAGAGAGTTACCAACATTCTTTAAACCAGATGTTAATGTAATCGCTGCTAAGTCAGGAGAGAAAGTAGATTCCTGGTCTGAGTCAACACCGATGAACCATGCATTATTCTTTTCAAGAGCTGCTTCAGCTGCACCGTTACCAGCGTTACCAGCAACACCCCAGATGATATCAGCCTTGTTATCGCTAATCATGGATAAACCATATTCCTTAGCAATCGCTGTATCTACATAGTCATTTGTATAACGTGTATCAACCTTGATTTCTGGATCAACGTTCTGTGCACCTGTGATGTAACCATATAAGAAGTCATTGATTACTGGACTATCGATACCACCAACGAAACCGATTACCTTTTTCAGGATTAATACGTTCAACAGATGTATCTGTTGTCATGCTTACAGCTAATGTACCAATGATATAACCTAATTCATTCTGCTTGTATGTTAAATTGAGGACATTCTTATTTTCGCCAGCATAAGTATTGTCATCAAAGATTGCATACTTCTGATCTGGATACTTTGTAGCAACTTCCTTTAAGAAGTCAGGCATCTGATAAGTTCCGCAGATAATTAAGTCATATTCTCCCCAAATCAGATACTTCGTACAATGTCTGTAGCCATCTTGGCTTATCAGCGTCTGTACCACCCATTTCAATTGTCTTTAATGTGATACGACCATCTTTTTCAAGAGTCTGTAAACCAGCAGCTGCTGAATCAAAGAATGACTTATCACCCAAGTTACCATTAACTAGGTATGCTACGTTGTACTTCTTTCCATGTGTCTCTGTTGCGTTGGAACCCTGCTTTTCAGATCCTTTAGGGGCCACAACCAACGAGTGGTGTTAACAACAATGCAACCATTGCTGCCTTTAATAGATTTTTCATGTATTTTCCTCCCAAAATCTTTTCAAATCGCTAGTCATCTCTTAAAAATAAAATGGTGAAAGCGATTTCATGTAAACTCATTTTATTATCGGGTTTTTAAATAAGTCAACAAATACATCTCACCGGAAAGGGACAAAAATTATGTTAAATCGTATACCTAAAATTAATCTTCACTTGCATCTAGACGGCTCATTCCGCATGGATACAATATGGAAACTTGCACATGAACAAAATGTTGAGATGCCTGCAGATACAATCGAAGGCTATGAAGCCTTTATTCGTAAGTGTGCAAATGCTAAAGATGTCAATGAATATCTAAAGATGTTTGATACTCCTTTGAAATGCATGCAAGATAAAACTTCTATCACTCGTATCACTGAAGAGTTGATTGAAGACCTAGCAAACCAAGGTTGCATTTATGCAGAAATCCGCTTCGCACCACAGCTCCACACAAAAAAGGTCTAACCCAAGCTGAGGTAACAGAGGCTGTATTAGAAGGCAGAAACAACGCTCTTAAAAAATATCCTAATCTGCGTATCGGAATCCTTACATGCATGATGTGTATTGGCGTTGATACACTAAACCAAAAAGAAAATATGGAAACGGTAGAAGTATGCAAGCAATACCTTGGTAAAGGTGTTGTTGGAATTGACCTTGCAGGTGCAGAAGGATTTGTGCCTCTATCTAACTTTGGTCCATTATTCGCAAAAGCGAAAGAATATGGTCTTCCTATGACTTGTCATGCGGGTGATAGCCAAGGACCAGATACAGTGAAAGACGCAATGGACTTTGGTGTAACACGTATTGGTCATGGACACCATGTATACTTCGACCAAGAACTTGTAGAGCGTGCAAAAGAAAATAAAGTACTCTTCGAAATCTGTCCAACATCCAATGTACAGTGTCAAACCGTACCATCGTACGCAAAACACCCAATGAAACCTCTATACGATCGAGGTGTACTCGTTTCTGTCAACACAGATAACGATACCTTTGCTAGTGTACACATCACAGATGAATACGCACATTGCATCGATGACATGGGATTTACAGTCGATGATATCTTCCAAATGAATATCAATGCAGTAAATGCCGCATTTGTTACAGAAGAAGAAAGAAAAGAATTACTTCATATCTTAGAAACAGCCCGAAAGGAACACGCAACATGCTAGAAGCACATATCCAGCTAGACCAAAGCGTAAATGCAAAGTATGCAATCATGCCTGGAGATCCAGCCCGCATTGATCGTATCATCCCCTTCCTTGAGGATGTAAAAGAACTTGCATATAACCGAGAATTCAGAAGTGTCTCCGGTTACTACAAAGATGTAAAGGTTATTGCCATCTCTACTGGTATCGGTGGCTCTTCTGCGTCCATTGCCATTGAAGAGTTAAAACACATTGGCGTAGACACAATGATACGTATCGGCTCCTGTGGTGCCCTTCAGACAAACATCCAACTTGGAGATTTAATCTTCGCCATTGGCGCAGTACGTGATGAAGGCACATCCAAGGCATATGCAGATATTCGCTATCCAGCAGTTGCGGATACAGAGTTCTTACTCAAATGTATCGAAACTGCAAAAGAAAATCATTGGGACTATCACACTGGTATCGTTCATAGCCATGAAAGCTTCTATATCGATACAAACGCAGAAGAAGAAAAGAAATGGTCATCCATGGGTGTCCTTGGCGCAGATATGGAAACAGCAGCCTTATTTACAGTAGGTCGTTTGCGAAACATCCGTACAATGTCCATCCTCAATAACGTTGTCCTCTATGGCCAAGATACAGCAGATGCAATTGGTGATTACGCAGATCGAAGCAACCAAAACAATGGAAGGTGAACGCAGGGAAATCCTTACAGCACTGGAAGCTATCTATAAGTTAGAAAAAAATGTCTGAATTTTTAGTTTTCAGACATTTTTTTCATACTCTCTAATACTTGTTCTAATGTAGGAATACTCTTAGCAGCACCCTCTTTAGTAACAGTAATACTACTTGCCTTTGCGGCAATGCGCAATGCAGTATTTACTTCTTCACCACGCAAGATACTTGCTAGATAAAAACCTGTGAAGGTATCACCAGCAGCCGTTGTATCAACAGCATCTACACGATAAGCCTCTTGATGCATTACAGTCTCACCACAGATGTAGTAAGAACCAAGACTACCAACTGTTAAAAATATTTTCCTTGTTTGGATAAGCCTTCTGTAATCCTACAATCACATCTTCAACGTTATCAGAAGAAATATTCGCAAGCCCTTACCTTCTACTTCATTCACCACAAAAATATCAATTAAATCTAGAGGATAACTATATACCTTTTCATCCATTGGTGCAGTATTAAAGGCAATACGTAAACCCTTCTCGTGTGCTTTTGTGATTAAGTAAGTTAAAGATGATATTTCATTTTGAATCAGTAATAAATCTCCCTTTTCAAAAATGTGTTAATACTTCATCAATCTGTGCTTCATCAATCAATTGGTTCGCACCACCAAAAAGGATAATACAGTTTTCACTATGACTTACCTGAATAATCGCATGTCCAGTCGCAGTCTCTTCATCCTTCTTAAGATAATCAACCTTAACACCATACTCTTGTAAGTAATCGATAAATGGTTGACCATCAAAACCAACACGTCCAGCATGATATACATCTAAACCTGATTTTGCTAATGCGATAGATTGATTTAAACCTTTTCCGCCAAAACCTCTACTATAGGACAAAGAAGATGTTGTCTCCTTTGGCATCACAAAATGATCCATCTGATACACATGATCAAAATTCAATGATCCAAAACTCAATACTTTCATATGTAACCTCACTTTTTCGTAAATCTTATAAATTTAATATGACATACTTCTATGATTTATCCAAATAAAATCTCTAGCAATTCCTTCACTCTGTATAAATTTTTCCAGAAAAAGATTATATTTCTGTTCATTTCGTGCCGAATCGTATAGATTATTAGTATGAATATGCAGAACAAGCACTATAAAGCAGTCATGGATGAAGTAGAACGCTTAGAAAAAACAGGCAGATATAGTTTGGTAAAAAACTTTATTCAGCACGGAAAGACAACTGTATATGCACATTGTATTGATGTCGCACTTACAGCTTGTGAGTTAGCAGAAACTCACAATTTTGATGTCGACTATTCCGCAATGATTACTGGTGCTTTTATTACATGACTATTTCTTGTACGATTGGCATATTCCACAAAAGCACTTCGGTTTACATGGATTCACGCATCCTTACACGGCAGCTAATAATGCCAAAAGATGATTATGGCATCGGCCCTATTGAGGAAGATATTATTGTGCATCACATGTTTCCGCTGACGATGTATCCACCACAATCGAAAGAAGCTTGGGTTGTATGTTGGGCTGATAAGCTATGTGCAGCACGAGAAACAGTCACAAATCGTCTTGTATTCTTGATGAAAGCCTTTCAGCGCTAGGCTTTACAAAAATTCATCAAAAAAGCAAAAAACATCTTGCAATGAAAAAATGACCATGGTAATATAGTAAAGCGCTGAACGGTTAGTCAGTATGCACTTGGCAATAGTTGAGGAAATACTCAAGAGGCCGAAGAGGTGCCCCTGCTAAGGGCATAGGTCGGGAAAACCGGCGCGAGGGTTCAAATCCCTCTTTCCTCGCCATACATTGGTCCCGTGGAGTAGTGGTTTATCTCGTCTCCCTGTCACGGAGAAGATCGCGAGTTCGAATCTCGTCGGGACCGCCATTACGCGAGTGTAGTTCAATGGTAGAACGCCACCTTGCCAAGGTGGACACGGCGGTTCAATTCCGCTCCTCGCTCCATTAAATCAGTCCTAGAAATAGGGACTTTTTATTTGTTTGGTATATATAATTTATATATCGTATAATGAATCTAGAGGCGAGCTTATGGGTTTAACATTTTTATTACGAGAATGATATATCAACGATTAACGATAACAATAATCCAAGAATTATATTAGATGACCCTTCTGCTATCCAAGTACTTTCAGACATCATAAATTGTTCACCAACAGCATCGATATCAATCAATACTCAAATAAAAGTAATTCTAAGCCGTTTATTAACAATTGGAAGCGATTAAACTTTATGATAACAAACTGTCTTTAAATATCCCAATTTTCATTGAGAATGACTTGCCTACTTTAACTCAATATACTTCACTTGCTAGCCAGAAAATTTATCATTCAATAGTGCGGACAAAGATTTATTGATTGAAACTATCCATCAAATCCAAAATGGTTTCTCAGATCAAATTAACCTCTATCATATGCTATGTGGATATGTTTTTGATGGAACAATATTTGATGAACTTACAAGATATAACTTAATCACAACTCATAAGATTCATCCAGATCATTCAGATTTTTCTTATTATTATGTATGAGAAGAGTAATACTTTGCAAATACATAGTAATAAACTACTATGTTCTTACAATCGTCTTCAAACAAAATACGGTACATTTTAGCTCTTTTGGGGATTGTGATGGAAATCGAAATGACTTTTTATCGTCAATTCATGTTACAGAATACTCATCAGTCGGATAAAATCATCAAATACTTGCCTGACGAATTGGGTTTAGCATTCCAATCCTTAATTGAAGGAAACCACATATCAGAGGATTTTATTACAATCTTTAACTCAAGTAGGTTATACAAAGATGGAATAATCAATGTCCCCAGTTTATTCCCCCGGTGATTTTAAAAGTCGGTGATGAAGTTTCCAAAATTGTTATAGACGCATGCTTCCAATCCTTAACTGAATGTCTTACTCTCTTAGGTAAAGAACATAACTTATTATCTATTCAACATGATGTTGATATTCGTGACATTGCCAATGAAATCTATCATCTAATTTTTGGGGCAGTTAATGAATTATTAGTACAACATCATATTGTTGCGCAACCAGAATACTATCCAAATGAAGGCAGATACTTAAAAATCTATGAAATATTGAAGTAAAATCCAAAAGTTGGTCAACAACTTAATATGTTCACTTCAGATAGATTGTAGGTTTTTTTATTGTATTACCCCTATTTCATTGTGTTCACCATGTGAAATTTTAATATTTGTTACAAAAATAATTGTTTCATAACCTTTTTTTAACGCATAATCAATATCGTAGGGGAGATTAAACTATGTTCACAAAACTTACTAAGGCCGAGAAAGACTGGATTTTATATGATGTCGGTAACTCTGCCTTCATATTATTGGTATCAACAATTATGCCGCTATACTTTAATAGCTTAGCGGAAAAAAAGATGGATTATCATCGGTAAGCTATCTAGCATATTGAGGGTATGCCGCATCAGCCGCAACACTTTGTGTTGCCTTCCTAGAGACCAGTGATTGGTACAATTACAGACTTCAAAGGGATTTAAGAAACCTATCTTCTTTATTTCTGTACTAGTTGGATCAATTCTCTGCTTTATGATGGGATTTATCTCACATTGGTTAATGTTCCTAATATTCTTCATTATTGCTAAGGCAGTATACTCTTCTAGTATTATTTTCTACGATTCTATGTTAGGAGATATTACTACTGAAGAACGTCTCGATAGCGTATCCTCTCTAGGATATGCATGGGGTTATATTGGTTCTTGCATTCCATTTGTATTGTCACTTGCAGTGATTCTTGGTGGCAAAAAGATTGGTATCTCTGGAAGTCTAGCAATGACGATTGCCTTTACGATTACAGCGATTTGGTGGTTTGTATTCTCATTACCTTTATTAAAGACATATAAACAAACTCATTATATTGAGAATACGAAGAACGCTATTGCCGAAAGTTTTAAACGCTTAGGAAACACACTCAAGAATGCGACAAAGCATAAGAAAATATTCTTGTTCTTAATTTCATTCTTCTTCTATATTGATGGTGTTTACACAATTATCGATCTAGCAACTGCATATGGAACTGCACTAGGTCTAGATAGTACAAGTTTATTACTTGCATTATTACTAACACAGGTTGTTGCCTTCCCTGCTGCTCTTACATTTGGACGTCTTGCACAGAAGTTTGATACAACACGTCTAATTCTACTTTGTATCTTTGCATACCTTGGTATCGCAATCTTTCGCAATCTTTCTTGGATACACAAGTTGAATTCTGGATACTTGCAGTATGTGTAGGCTTATTCCAAGGTGGTATTCAAGCTTTATCTCGTTCTTACTTCACAAAGATTATCCCAGCAGAACAGTCTGGTGAATACTTTGGTTTAATGGATATCTGTGGTAAGGGTGCAGCCTTCCTAGGTACAGCATCTGTATCACTTGTATCACAGGTAACAGGTTCTATCAGTGCTGGTGTAGGAAGTATCGCAATCTTCTTTGTGTTAGGAATCTTCTTCTTTATCAAAACAATTAAGACGAAATAAAAGTCCACTACTGTGGACTTTTTTTAGTGACTAAATGCGTCAGGTAAATCATTTTTCCAATAAGATTGTATCGGAAGGTAATGCATGTCGATAGATATGGTCAAAAGGCTTCTTTAACTGTCTTTACAACAATGACACGTTGCATATCAAAGTTAGCTTCTTGTAAACCTTCATAGATTGGCTTTGTTTGGATTTCACCAACAAGGATTACTTCATCAGCCTTCCCCTTCATCTTACGTCCAAATTCTTTATTTGCTTCATCTTGAATAGCACCAAGATCAATCATACCAGGTGTTACAACATAACGTGTATTAGGCATCATCGCAAGCACTTCTAGTGCCATTGCAGAACCAACTGGATTAGAGTTAAACGCATCATCAATGAAGCGATAACCATTGATTGTCTTAAGCTCTAAGCGATGTTCAACTTGCTTCATATTTTTTTGCAGCACGCTGAATTGTTGGCCATGGTACATTGAGGTGTCTTGCAACACAGATAGCAGATAGAATATTTAGGATATTTAGCTCACCTAGAAGTTTTGTTTCGATACGTACATGTTCATCACGATGAATAACCGTGAAAGAAGAACCCATACGAGTGTAAGTAATATCATCTGCGTAATAATCTACATCTCTACTCTTTACACCATAACTCACGGTCTTCACAGGATTTTTTAAACGATAGTTACGGATAAAATCATTATCATAGTTGAGAACACCAAGTCCATCCTTAGGTAATAGTTCCATCATCTGCATCTTTTCTTTGATAATGTTTTCTTGTGAACCAAAGGTTGTTAAGTGTTGCGGTCCAATGGATGTTACAACACCAATAGATGGTTGTACAAACTTCATTAGAGAAGTAATTTCACCAACATGGTCAGCACCCATCTCACATACAAACACTTTATGAATCGGCTTTAACAAAGTGCGAATCGTAATTGTAATACCCATTGGTGTATTGTATGACGCAGGTGTCATTAATGTATTAAACTGCTCACCAATCATTGCCTGCATGACATTCTTAGTAGATGTCTTACCATAGCTACCAGTGATACCAATCTTAATCAGTTCTTTATCCTCACGAAGAATCTTCTTCGCTTGTCCAATGAACCACTGTTTTACAAGTGCTTCAATTGGAGATGTAATACAACCGAGAGGGAAGATTAAAATCCAAGGAAGAATAATAACAAGCGTTGATATGCATGCATACTGAGGCAAGAATTTAAAGTTGAGGAATACAAGACAAATTTCTAATAAAGCCATGACAGTGATTTGACGTTTCACACGACCTGTATATACAAGTGGCTTAATATATTTCTTGTTTTTCTCTCTTGTAAAGTTAATGGCTGTAAATACAAGTAATAGCCCTACCCATACCCATGCAAAAGATTGTAAATCCAGCAAAGTATGTTAATAATCCTGCAACGACGATATAGCAAAGTGTTGTAACCAACATTCCCTGTATCATCTTTTTATTTCCAGCAAGCCACTTACTATATCTACCTAGTTCATAGCGGTTCTGCTGGAACATATGTAATGCATGTTTTGTTGGTATCAACATTGCAACTAGTGTTACAACTGCAAGTATCCATCTTTCCATACTAAGCCGTCTCCTTTAAGAATATATCCAGAACGCGATTGAAACGGTCTGCTTGGTGCCAATATGCCCAGTGGTCATCGCCCGCAAATATCGCAAGACCTGCATCAGGCATCATCTTCTCCATCTGCTGTCCCATCCATAGTGGTGCAGCAGTATCTAAATCACCCCACACAAGTAATACCGGACACTTTACCAAAGGCAATAACTCTGTCACATCATCATTCACTACCTTTACAAAAGTAGGTCTCATAATACCCTGGGCATTACGATAATCTTCTGAGCCTGCATTCTTTTGAAGCTCTTCTAATTTCTTAGTCTGTCCAGTCACCTTTAAAAACCACTTACCAAGTTTGAATATCTTGACACGAATCTTACTTTCAAGGGATTGCTTTGGACGTATACCCGCAGCACCTGTTAAGCACATCTTCTTAACATTCTCTGGGTTCTTTGCAGCGTAGCGAATCGCAACGCGACAACCAAAGGAATGTCCCAACCAGAATAGGATTTTGAATTTGATTCACTGCTATAAAGTCTTCTAGGAATGCCTCATAATCTGGAACACCCCAAGCAACTGGTGGATTATCACTCTCACCAAAGCCAGGGAAATCAATCGCAAAAACACGATAACGATCTTTGTAGTGATCAAAGATTGCCTGCATCATTTCCTTATTCTGACCCCATCCGTGCAGAAGAATCATATCTGGTCCTTCACCTTCTGTGATATATGTTGTTTTCACACCGTAAATCTGTTCTGTTTTTTTCATATGTCTTTATATTTTAATCGATATTGATGAATTTTTCACCCATTAATGCACGTTTATGCAGGAGTATTTTCATTTGTTTTCTTTGATTTTTTTGTGTCTTAGCATCATGCCAGATTCTAAAACATACACCTTCGGTGAGGTTTTCTGCTGCTACACGATATCCATATGTTGTTACTACACGGTGAACAATGGATAAACCTAAACCAAATTGGCCATCTGTTCCCTTTTTCATAGCGATGGAATAATGTAGCTAAACGGTCCTTTGAAATATTCTTTCCATCATTGATTACACATAACTCATCTTCTTGTAATGTCACCTTGATATAACTCTTAGAATAACGTAATGCATTATCAATAAGATTCTCTACAACAATACGCCAAGGTTCTTCTTCACCATGGAAATAAACCTCTTCATCCAGTTCACAGATAAAACTAATCTCTGGACGAACAACCTTGAGAGATAACAGTGCTTTATCAATAATTTTATTCATGTTGAGGTGATTGCCTTCCTCAACAGTATCCTTTAGATAGTCCATCTTATTGAGGATGATTAGACTCTTAACCTTCTTTTTCTAAACGATTGGCATGTTCAATGATGACATCGACAGACTTCTCCAATGTTTCATATGGATAGATACCATCTTTTAATAGATTCTCCATATGACTTAATCGTCGCAATTGGTGTCTTTAAGTCATGAGAAATATTTTTGAATCATCTCTTCTTTCTCACGATTTTGTTTCTTAAGTTGGGCATTCATATCACGAAGTGCATCCGCAACTTCACCAATCTCATCATTCCGTTTCACGGCAAGTTCCGCATCTTCTTCATTCTTAATTTTCGCAATATAGTACTTAATCTGTGATAAAGGTAAGATTAAAGTTGTCACCCATATCAACAACATCACCATAAAGCCAATGACAAAACTAACGTTCATTAACACAACACCATTGATTAAACTATCACGCAAGCGCTGTTGAGCAGCGTTTGACATCACTGTAATCAGTTCACGACCATCATTTAATAGTGTTTTGGAATATAAAACAGCATTATCTACTGGTGTAGCTGTTCCATCTAATTGGTCTTCTGGTGTATAAAAAGAATCCAGTGTGCCAGAATATGGAACATTCGCATTTGTCTTCAGTCTTTCCTTTAAAGTCTGATCCATCTTACTTCCATATATAACCGTGAAAGTATTCTTCTCATGATCAAACAAGTACGCACTGATTGCGCCATCCGTCTGTACGAAGTCCAAAGACTGTCCTGGATTTTGATCTGCGTATAAAATTAAGCTCTCTTGCGCACTATGCAAACGATTATACATTTCCGCTTCGGTAAATCGTTCAATCGATGGCGAAAGAAAGATAATCACGAACATCGCAAAAATCATGATGAAAAGGAAGATCATACTGAGTAACTGTTGCGACAAACTTAACTCACGCAACCACATTCGTATGCGCTTCATTATCCGAGCCTATAACCGAATCCGTAAATCGTATGAATACTTAAATTCGGCATTTTCTTTCTAAGTCTACGTAACGTATCATCAACGACACGGTCGCTACCAAAGTAATTTTCTTCCCAAACTTGAGATAAAATCTGTTCACGAGGGAAAGCAGTACCACGATTATTCACAAACATCATCAAGAGTTCAAACTCTTTGGTTGTTAGATCAATCTGCTTATCATCTTCGATGACAATTCTCTGTGCTTCATCGATTTCATATCCATCAACTTTGATATGTTCTGCTTCATCTTTATAAATACGACGAATCAAATTATTGACACGTAACACAAGTTCTTTTGGAGAGAATGGCTTTGTAATATAGTCATCACTACCCTTTTCAAGTCCAATGATACGGTCAAATTCTTTATCACGTGCAGACATAAAGATAACAGGTACCTCAGAACGATAGGAACGGATAGCTTCAATGAGGTCAAAGCCACTCTTATCGCCTAACATAATGTCAAGAATCCATAGATGTATATCTTCATCAGATGTATGAGAGTAAGCCTCATCAAAATCCAAATAAGAACGTACTTCGTATTCTTCTTTTTCTAGATATCTTTTTACTAATTCATTTAAATCTTTTTCATCTTCAACGATTGCGATTACTTTTTTTCATATTATCACCGCCTTTATTTTTATCACAGGTTGGTTTTGTTAATGAATCTTTGCCACTATTGTACTCCATCAAACGAAAAAAAGGGCATCAGCCCTTTTTCATATTATTATATCCGTGCTTCCTCATCTTCTGATCGAAGATATCATTGATAATTTTGCTGAGTTGTTCTTTAAGTTCACCCTTGTAACTCATCACACTGCTGTGCTTGGGCATATAACTCTGGATGTTCCTTAGCAATTTTAGCTACTGTATCCTTTTGTCGCATGTCCTCGTACAAAGAAAGGAATCTTATGCATTACCTCATCAGGTACTAATGCAATAATCATTTTTGCTGTCTTATCCATCTTTATTACACTCCTATCTATTACAAATGAAAACTGTGGTTTATTATACTCCAATTTCACTATGATGCACGTTTACTGCTTTAAAAAAGCGGAAATATTCCGCTTAGTTAAATCCATATAGTTTTTGAGCAAGCTTGTAAATTGCAAGTAATGCACTCTGACCAAACTTACCAGGTAAGTTGACAGCTCTACCAACAAAGGAATAACGCACCTTCTGATAAATCTCTGCATCTGTTTCTTGCATATACTTCCATAAATCTTCCTTCATTGCAAGATGCTCAGGTGTTCCAGATAATGTCGCAAGAACTGATGTAATTGCGGAGATAATCTCTAAAGTAAGAATACATATACTCCGTACAGTTAGGAATAGACTTATCATACGCACTTAATGTATCAATCATAATCTTATTGACACGTAACTGTTGGTCGAGTCTCTTAATCATTACCTTTTCATTTACAGATTGATCATCACGACCAATAAAGTAATGATAAAGATTAATATCTAAGTAATATAGCTTCTTTACAAATGGTAGAGGTTTAAATACATAGATATTATCTACATAGAAGGTATGCTTAGGTAATACCAACTGACTTTCACGCAATACTTCTGTACGATATACGCACGCATGCATGGTCATATACTTACCTGGAGGCATCTTCTTTACATCCTGCCAAGTAAATGTACGATTGAGCGGTAAGTAACCCTTATAGTTAATTACCTTCTTATTTTTTTAACACCTACTTTATCATAGATATAGTTACATAATACTAAGTCAGGAACATTTACTGCATCTTCACCACTGTTGCTAAACATCTCTAACTTCTCAAGTAAAGTTGCGAGCGCTTCTTCCCCAAGCCAGTCATCGCTATCAACAACTTTGAAGAATACACCAGTCGCATTCTTAATACCTGTATTTACAGCTTCACCATGTCCACCATTTTCTTGATGAACGGCTTTTGATAATTGTTGGATATTTTTTTCCGCAAGGCGATCAGCGATAGCAGCTGTATCATCCTTTGAACCATCATCTACGATAATAATTTCAACTTTTTCACCACCAGTTAATAACGTCTCTACACAGTGCTCCATGTAGTCCTGTGAGTTATAACATGGTACGGCAATACTCAATATTTTCATAATTACCACCTATCTATCGTTACTATTGTAATATGAAAAAAATAATTCGGCTACCACCCTATGTCACATGATCATTAAAAAAAACGACATCAATCATCGATGCCGTTTTATAACGTTGTACAAAAATTATACGCTGGATAATGTATTATAGCGCTGTTATGAACGTTAAGAATCCTAATACAACTCCAAAAGCATTTGGGATAATTAAGATATAGTCCTTCTTTGGCTCCTTTGTCCAACCATAAATAACCCAAATTAAACAAGAAACAGCTGCAGTGAGTGGCTGGTGTGGTTGTCCCTTTACACCATTTAAGTTTGCGATAATCTGTGGGATATAAGTAATGAAAACGAAGATTCCAACAAACGCTCCAATTGATCCTACGATCGTATTTATTTTCTTTTTCATATCATTTAACTCCTTTCGACAATGTGCCCTATTCTAAACGAAAATTCCAGATCACGTCAAATGATATACGGTCATTTCACATAGTTTTCATAAATTAAATACAAAAAATAACGGCATCAATCACTGATGTCGCTATCTAAAGTTGTTGTAAATCGGTAATCAGGATAACATTCCTGTATATCCTGAACAATGCGTTTATATAGTGCTTCACGATCATCACAATTAAAGTCAATACCGATATCAAAACGTATCTCATTTCCCTGTACAAAGAAACCATGCATCTGGATAACATGTCATACACTAGCAAGAGCCCAAAATCATTCTAATTTACATCATTAGCATCATTGGAAAACTGTTAATTCTTCGTGCTGTAATAACCAAGTTTTTCTATCTAGCCCTCCAGCATACCCATGTAGATTACCATCTTTTCCAATCACGCGGTGACATGGAATGATAATTGATATTGGATTATGCCCAATAGCTGTTCCAACTGCTTGATTTGACATGGAAGCTTTTCCTAATTTCGTGCAAACCAGTTCTTTGATATCACTATAGGTTCTTGTTTGACCATAAGGAATCGCCAATAAACATTCCCATACAGCTTGCTGAAATTTAGTACCCTTAGGAGAAAGCTTTAGATTCATTTTAGGATGTTTTCCTTGGAAATATTCATCCAGCCACTGCATTGTTTGTATTGCAGTTTGCGAAACATCTTGAGTAAATTCCCCCTGTACATTTGCTCTATCGTATTTTTGTCCATCAAACCATAAGCCAATTAGCGTATCATTTTCGATTGCAATTGTGATATCTCCCAATACAGATGTATACCGAACAAATTCTGCCATTTTTCTTTCCCCTTTTTTTAGTGATTATATATCGTAAGTTTGCAATTAGACCATAACTAAATATTCAAGTATAATAATACCGCTAGGAGATAGTACTTATGTCACTTTCTGAATACACATTAGCCCGCAAAAAAGGCAAAGCAGATGAAGAAACATTAGCTGTTTTAGATAACAGTATTTTTAGTGATTTACCAAAAGTATATGTTGGAATATTAGAAATTCCTTTAGATCTTTGTGGTAGGGTACAATTACTTCCTCAAGAGCTACATCCTTCACAGAGAATTGGATGCCAACTTTAGATGATGATACCGAATTTGCTGCCAAGTGGTCTAGACTCTTTGATGCACAAATCGAGGAAGGTATTCGTGAACCAATCCAAGTTTATGAATACATGCATGCATTCTATGTGAAGAAGGTAATAAACGAGTATCTGTATTAAAAGTACTTGCAAGCTCCTTCTATCATGGCAGAGATTACTCGCATTATGCCTGCCCCTAATGATTCACAAGAAATGCAAGTATACGAAGAATTCTTAAGATTCCAAAAAGTCACAAATTTATATACACCATGCTTTACAATTCCAGGAAGTTATCAACTTCTCGCAGATATGCTAGGACAAAACCTTGAAACAAAATGGCCACAGGACTTAGTTCATACTTTCCAAGGTGCTTTCTATCGTTTTGAACTAGTCACAAAGGATATTACACAAAATCAACCGTCCTTTAATATCTCTGATGCCTTCTTAATCTACCTATCGATCTTTTACGTTTTGATAGTTTACTAGATAAAAAAACAGAATAATTCTACGCCATCGTATTGAGCGTATTTTTAAAAAGAATTCAATCGTAGCGAAAGTAATGTAAGTCTTGAATATAAAGCTAAAGGCAAAAATCACAATCCATCCTTTCTCTACTCAACTTCCGTAAACAATATTACTCCGAACGTGATCCACTCACGATTGCGTTTCTTATATCCATCGAACGATTTGAATGATTTACAGACAGCCATAATCGAAAGTGGCAGAACCTATCTAAATAACCGTTATGAAGGTGTTCTCAATACTACTGCGTATACTGGATGTTCAGACACAAAAACAACAGAACAAATCATCCATCAAGCATGTCAAAACCATGAGTGGATTATTACCACAAGCCCACTTTTATTAAAAAGATACATTAAAAGGCAGCGACAGATTATCCTGATCATAAGTTTATGAATCACTGTACACCTCTTGTATCACATATTATTAATACCTATGCATTACGTAGCTATGAGTTATTCTTCTTAATGGGTATCTTAGCAGGTATGATCCATGACCAACATCTGATTGGTTATTTACCATATGATAATGAAGTATCTGTCATTGAACTCAATGCCTTCGCACTTGGTGTATCTTGGACTTCTCCAGATGCAAAAGTACATATCTTAAAAGAACCATGCCAAAATGCAATCATCATGGATAATCGGTCCACAACACATAAGCCAGGTCTATACCGATTCTCAGAATCGCAAGAAGAATGCCTAGCAGTTCCTATTTACAACTGGTCACTCTTCTATGATTTACTTGTACAGGATATTTTGACACACAAGGAAATCAGTGAACAGAGTTATTGGTTAGGTTTATCTTCAGGTGCAGAAGAACTCTATCTACCATCTTCCACATCCGCTGCGATTTTGCGTAGTATGAATCACTTTATTACCGCAATCAAAGAAGGTACTATCGTTCCATTTACCGGTCCAATTGAAACCCGTACCGGCAAGCAGATTGTAGAAGCAGATAGTAGCTTACAGCCATTAGATATTATTCGTATCAACTGGTTAAACAATAATATTGTTGGAGAGCTTTCTTCTAACAATATCCCACGAGATGAATTAACGGAGATTAAAACAACAGATGAAGATTCTAGTCATAAGTGATCAAGTAGATCCATTTCTATATGATTACTACACGCCAAATAAATTAAAAGATATCGATTTGATTATCTCCTGTGGAGATTTACCAGCAAGATACCTTGAATTCCTTGTAACAGTTGCAAATAAGCCACTCTTCTACGTTCATGGCAATCATGATACAGCATACCTACGCCACGCACCAGAAGGATGTGTCGATATCGATGGTCGTGTGTATGAATACAAGGGGTTGCGTATTGCCGGTTTAGGTGGATGTATGAAGTACAATGAATCACCATTCATGTATACCGAATCCGAGATGCAAAAACGCATCAACAAACTCAAACCAAGCCTTTGGATTTCCAAAGGCGTAGATATCCTAGTCACACACGCACCTGCAGAAGGATATGGTGATATGGATGATTTACCACATAGAGGTTATGCATGTTTCAATGAACTACTAGATAAATATAAACCTGCATACATGGTACATGGACATGTACACCAAGAGTATGGACAATTCCAAAGAGAGCTTATCCACGCAAGTGGTACGAAGATTGTGAATGGTTATCAAAAGGCAATCATTGAAGTAGAACCTCCTGCACATACAGAGAAGTCATTCCTCTATCCATACTTTGTCACAAAATTCTAATGATTAAAAAAATGGTATCCAACACCGGATACCATTTCATTTTATATATTATTGAACAATTACTCCATCACAAAGAACATAGAATTTACCAATCACTTCTTCTATCTTCTCTTCTGTATCACCAAGTACATAACTACCATCTTCCATTAGATAGAACGTATGTCCTTGACTATCAGGATAGGTAACATCCTCTAGCAGGCGAAAGCCATCTACTACTTCATTCTTCCAAGAAGAATAGTGAGGAATCATCATCTTCTCCGTTAACCCTAAACCAGGCACAAAACGCTGATACGTTGAATCAATTACCTCACCATCTAACTCTGGTTGAGCATATACAAGCGCTGCACTATTCATACTACCAGCAGAACTACCGATCCAGATTCCACGAAATTCTTGAAGATGTTTCTTCAAGTCAATCTCTTGGAAGAAAGCATTCTGTGTTGGAACGTGACCACCCATTGCGATAATAATATCTGCTTTATCAACAAGTTCTTTTGTACACTTTGCACTATTTCGATCTAAGATATCAAAACCCAGATAAACATAAATCATGTTTATCCATGACATCTACAATCTCATGTGCATAGTGTCTTGTCTTTTTCAATATCATCCGGTGAAGACGCAACGAGTAATGCATGGCATGGAAAATGAAGATGCTTTTAACAGAGTCTTCGAACCAATGATATTCATTATGAAGTTCCATCTTTGAATAATCAACTAAACTACTACATAAATAATATCTCATATTAGTTTAAAAAATGTTTCATCCTCATCTTCATCCCAATAAGAATCGAAGCAATCTCTTTGTAATATTTCTTCAACCTCAGCTAGCATCTTTTTCATAGTAGTGACAGCCCTGATTAATTTGGTATTCATAGCCTTCTTGAGCACTTCTCAAAAGAGTATACACAACTTCAAAGTCGCCTTCCTCTTCACCAATTGCCAAGAATCTCTTACCCATCGCAAACAATAAACTTGGATACTCTAATCTAGCAACTTCTGTAACTCATTTAAAGATTGAAAGGCGGTCATGAGATAGTATTCCGCAATCTCATCATTTTTCTGACTACCCTTACCATGTTCATACATCGTACTTAGTTTATATAAAGCATCCGTATTCTTAAAAGCGTGCAGCCATCTTAAAATACGCAAACGCAAGTTTCAAATCCTTTTTACAGCCTCTACCATAGTAGTAACAGTAGCCAAGGTTTGCGAGTGATTGAACATTACCCATCGATGAGGCAATACGATAATATTCGATTGCAGTATCATAATCTCCGTCACGATAGAATTCAGCACCTGTTGAATTAAAATAATCTCCATTAAAATCTTCAAGCGCTACTTTATTCTCATTTTCAAATTCAATATTCATATTCTATTCTCCTTGTCCAATAATCAATAAACATTCTTTACTCAATTATAAACCTAGACATAAAAATAAAAGAGGCATCTCGTCCATGCAGACCAAGATGTCTTCTACTTGTACTGCAAAATATTTACTGAGCGCAAAACAGTTTTTCTAATGTTGGTAAACATTCTCCACGTTCCCACTTGTAAACTGCCTGTACGTCTGAAAAACCAAGGTAATCTGCTAGCTCACTGGTCTTCACTTTACGTTCTTTTCGCAAACGACGAATGTTATCACCAGTAGCACTTAAACTAACGATAGGATAATTCATAACTCCATCACCTCCAATATATTCCATAAAGATGGTATATCAATATACCATCCTTTGATATGCATGTAAATACCAATGTGATATTAAAAGTGAAAACACTTGTACCGACCCCCAAAAGTTAGACCAAGAATCTAACGAATGGAGGTCGGTATTTTATAAACAAAACATAGTTTTGAATTCAAGAAAAATAGTTTTAGAATATTTGAATGGTAAAGGAGGAATTCTATATCTTTCAAAAAATATGGATTAACCTCTAAATCCCAGCTACACAAATGGGTGAAAAAAACTATAAAAGCATTTGGAAATGATGGTTTATTGCGCTCACGAGAAAATGAAGTTTATTCTTTCGAAATGAAACTTTCTATTGTAGAGTTGTATTTAACAAGTGAAATCACATATCAAGAGTTAGCTATACAGAATGGCATTAAGAACCCAGCCACGATTGGCAGCTGGGTTAATCGCTTTCGTATAGCAGGTCCTGATGCGTTAAAAATCACGCCGAAAAGGGTCGAAGGAAAGCTATGGATAAGATAGATAGGAAGACTCAAAAACAAACTCGTAGAAGAGGCATCCGTTAATACAAAGTGTAGAACATATAAAGGAATTAGAGAGGAACTTCTTCGGTTAAGAATAGAGAATGCATTTTTAAAAAGAACTGAGGAGGCTGCGTTTAGAGGACGAGGAAAAAATGAGAGAATGGCACTCGTCATCAACAGTCTCCGACAAAAGTTCAAGCTAAAAGACCTTCTCTTATATACCGGAATGCCAAAAGCGACATATATGTATTGGCAAAAGAGATTTGATAGAGAAAATCCTGATAAAAAGCTTGAAGAAAACATACAAGAAATTCGTATAAACAATAAGGATTATGGCTACCGTAGAATCGTTGGAGAACTTCGCAACAATGGATATACCATTAATAAAAAGAAAGTACAGAGAATCATACAAAAGCTTCACTTACAGGTAACGTCTTATACTCGCAAAAGCAGAAAATACAGTTCTTATAGAGGAACAGTTGGAAGAGTTGCACCTAATAGAATTCACAGACGCTTCAAGACACATATACCGCATCAGAAAATAACAACTGATACAACTGAATTCAAGTATTATGAAGTCGATAAAAAGGGGCATATGACAATACATAAGCTTTATCTAGATCCATTTATGGATATGTGTAGTGGTGAGATACTTAGTTACGAAATTGGTAAGAGACCTTCTGCAGAAAACGTGATGAATGCCTTGGAGAAAGCTATTACAATCACTGCAGACTGTCCATACAGAAGAACATTTCATTCTGATCAAGGATGGGCATATCAGATGAACGCTTATACACACAGATTAAAAGAAGAAAGAATCTTCCAGAGTATGTCTCGAAAAGGAAACTGCCTTGATAACTCGGTAATGGAAAACTTCTTTGGACTGATTAAACAAGAAATATACTATGGAGTCATGTACTATAGTTTCGATGAACTGAAGTTAAAAATAGAAAGATTTATAAATTATTACAATGAGCAACGAATAAAAGAAAAGTTAGGATGGATGAGTCCTGTTCAATACAGACAACATCTTCTAACTTCATAAAAAGAGATGACCAAAGTCATCTCGTAAAAAAATCTAACTTTTAGGGGTCACCTCATGCATCCTGTAGTCTTGTTCTGTATCCAACAATTTTGTTTCTGGAAATAAGATAACACTCAAGCGCTTTTGATATACTTTCCCCATCTGCAACAATATCATTAATTTTCGATAATTTATCAAAAAAATTTTTTTCTAAAAATATCTTTTTGAATGGTTCATAAGTATATTTATCTATATCATTAATAGCTTCATACGGAGAATCTACATCAGCAAAAATTACGCCACCATAATCCTCAACATCAGTTAAATCGTTAGCTATTTTTCTCCGTTGTAGGCTCAGTTTTTGATTTGAAGTTTTACACCATCAACATCAATTTCTATATTCTCTTGCTTACCTTGAGAAGGTCTTTCGTCAACCTCAGTTTTCAACTGACTAAGCACTTCATCAATCTGCTGAGAATTATTATCAAAGATTAATTGAGAAGCTAATGCTGTAGGCTTCATGGTGGTAGCTTTTTCTGAGGCTGAGACTTGTCATGCTTCTTTTTTTAGCTGCTTTTAAGCAATCTTCAACCTGAGTCAATTCCATCTTACCAAGTAACTTAGCGTTTTTCTTAGAGTAATACTGTAAAAATTAAACGTGGAATCTTTCTATCCCTGTCCCTGATGCATAATAATTTGTTATACTTTGACGTTCTGCTTGCTCAAGATTACCTATTTTTCTACAATCTCATGATTATGCTTGATACGACTTACAATCTCTTCAGTTGATGGATTTCCTTGGTCTATATTTTTATCATTAACTAGACCCAACTTGTAAAAATCAGATTTTATAACAGTTGTTAATTCATCCGGATTAGCGTGTAACAAGCAGTTCAAATAATCAATAACACGTTCAAAGCCAAGGACATTTCTAATTGCTTTTCTCTTTAAACCTTTTTATCAATGCATCAATAACTGAGTTAGTATCCTTTAATTCCGATAGAACATAATCACAGCTCTGGTTATACACCATATCTACAGTTATTTCCGGAAACCAACGCAGTGAAGATAATTTTTTTCGATTTCTGCTCGTTTAATAACAAATATACGGAAGTGTCTTTCATCACCGCTATTTCTTGATTCTTCTGCTTGCTCGATGCTGAAGGAATATGTAAAAGTCTCCTTTATAAGTTAACTGCTTTTAAAATTTCCTTTTCAGAATTACTTGAAAAAAACCTAAAAAGAATAATTCAACACCTCTGCTAGTGGCAAGATTATTTACAAAACCTGCATAATCAAACTCAGGTATATTAAGAATTGATACACCATATTCATTTTGCAGATTCTTTTTTACTAACAAGATCTGTTAAAAACTTGTGTCAACAAATCATTCTTCATTTATCCTCTTCCCCTATCATGGTAACTCCATCTGCATATCGATGTGCCATCCCCAGTGATATATATAAATCTGCAATCCGCTGAGCATTCAAAGCCATATCACCTCTTAAATCGCCTGGAGTACCCTGTGCAATATTAGAATTTTCCAAAATTGTATACTCAGAATCTACGTCAGCACCAAGCAAAATATTATATGCATCTGTAGCTTTTCTACTAAAATCCTTAAGTTCAATTCCATCTTCTATATCTTCTTTTTGACAATATGCTATATGCAATCGTCTCAAGGGTAAAACTATTAACTAAATATCTCTTTTTCTTCGCCCTATTTCCTCTTGGTCCAATTAAACCATCCCTAACGCCAAGAACACGGCAAAAATCTGAAGGCGAATTGTTCTTATAGTCGAATGTGTATAATATTATCTGTAATGCATGCGCCAATGCATGGATGGCTGTATCTCCATCATCACAGAAGCTTTCAAAATAACTGTTAAGCGCCGATGTTATTTCCTGTTCACGAGAAGCATTTGTAAAAAAACCATCTGCTTTATCCATGCCATGCAGTCTTTTTAGTGTCGTGCACTATTTCCTTATGAAGGATTGCATCAATTGAAGCAATATAATAATCTTCTACTGCAGTTTTTAGCGAATGAATAGCAATGTTCACTTGCTTTTTTTATTGATTCAACGTCTTCCCCGCATCGATCAGAATAGGTGAAGAAGTACCTCTATGCTGAACAGCATTAACATTAACTAAATAATAATATGCTGAAAAGCAAGAGAAGTTAACCATTCTTTCAAGAATAAGCAAAAGAATTTTTACTGTCTCCTGTTAGTATCATATTTTCAGTTAAGTTATCGAAGCCTTCCCTAATAGTAGTTTTGCAAGCATCCCACTTAATATCTTCATCCGCAGGATAGTCGATACCTCTTACATCTCGCTTAGTATCTTCTGACGGAAATACAATTATAGGCTTAATAATTTTGGTAAGATGTCCGTGTCCTCTGATAAAGCATTTCGAATCAAATCTATTGCTGGAGAACGTTTCCCATCTACCTTTTTGCTAGTATTTCAAATATAAATCTTCCAATTTTAGCTTCTGCCGACACGCTTCCTTTCACAAGCCAGTGCGAGCTAATATTTGTCACTGAAAAAAATCATAGCTAGGATATACCGTGTGATGCGGGTTGAAAATATCATCCAATAGAAATCTTACCTGCTTAATATTAGAAGGATCCTCATTTTCACCTTCCCATAAAACATCAGCATACTTCTCAATTATTTTCTCAGAAGTAACCGCATCCTTTTTTTCTTTTCGCTGACAATCCATTCATGTACGCCTCGGAAGTCACAGATTTCACCTGACACCTCTCTGAATAATCCATTAGCAATGTGCGGTGGCTTTGTAGAGTTTGATGTAGGGAGTAAATCCCAAGTAATCAGAACACACTTCATCACCTAATCGTTTGACTGTATCATTCTTTGGCATTTACTCATCCTCCTCAAAACTATATTTATTTTCAGTTATAAAGATTGACTTCTTATAACTTTTCTTTCTACTAGCAATGATTATCTCACCATCATCATTTTCATCTGAAATCCTGTTATCATCCAATTGTCTTAAAAAAATCTTGCGGCTGTTTGCTCGTATTGTGGTGCAAGAAGACCAACCGGATACCCATTCTCAACAGCATCTAAGGTTCTTAAGAAATCAACATCCAACACTAATTCAGGTTTTTTCTTTTTCCCTTTGGCTTTAAAACAATGTGATTAGGGACATATTCCATTCCCTCTAGCCAGTCATTTGGTCTAGGGCATCTTAATTTCCAACTCACCAGTATCTACATACCTACTCGATATAGCAGTAGCAATATCTGTACTATAATCATAACGATGTGTAGTCAAATTCTTAATTGCTTCTTATCTTCAGATGTAGGAAGAAATAGTTTATTAATCGAACGAATAATCCTTTTCCTTTATTGGCTTCTTTTGCATTTCAAATGAAGTAAAGATATCTGTACATCTCTTTATTTCATCCGGCTGTAAATCAACCAATTCTTTACCTCCTTCATTTTCAAAAATAGTATTTTCTTTTTACTGATTTAAAACATACGACAGCTTCATCCACTGAATTATCATATTCCTGTGAATTAGGCCACTTCCCGGGAGCCTTAATCTGCCAGCCATCTCTTATTTCTCCATTCCAAAGTTTCTCATCCAAGGTAGCCTTTGAAAGATATATAGGATCAAATTGTTTTACTATCTGAAGCAAACTATTCGAACTTTCAAACATTGCATCATAATAAGGCATATCTGCATATTCATCTGTTGTACAAGCAGTCAGCATAAATGATATTGCTCCCAAAAATATCTCTAACCGCAAAAATGCTCACAACTCATTGTTGCCATGTTAATTAAATTGATCACTTGTCCTCTGACTTCTGAACTACTAAGCGCCATAAGATTGTCCTTTAGTTGCTTGCTATGTATCTCTTCATCACTAATTAGATTACAGATTTTATCGAGTATTTCCCCTGTAAGACCTCTATCTTTTTCCAATAAACTTCTTTCATTTTAAATCAACAATTGCTATAGTTGAATACTAGGAAGATCATAGATGATGCAATCTTTTTTTCACTCTCATTATTTCATTATAAATTTCTGATGATAATCTTTTGATTATCTTACATAGTTGATAAAACTGGTATTCATTAACAGCAACTATTGCAGGGGCACCATCCTTATATCGCTTTTATTATTTCAGTTGCTACTTCATCATAATTTTGCAACTCAGTTTTAAATCTGTTTCGATATATGTTTCCAAATGCCAAAAATTTCTTCGCTATGCTTCTTGATAAGGAATGTTTTTCCGTCACCAGGGTTTCCGTAAGAAAAACAATTTTCTTTGATTTGAGCAAGCTAAGAATAATATCTTCAACCTTTGAGCCAATGTGAATTAACCCCAATTCTTCACTAGACATATGATCCGAATAACAATTTTTCCATTATACAGTTTTTCTAACAAATTCTAAATTGCTCATGATGTCCCCTAACATTTTTTTCGCTTAGTAATACATCAGTTTTATCAAATCTGCTAATCGTTCAATAATATCAACTGAATTCAAACGCATGAGCATCCACCTGCTATACCAGTAATCAATCAACTCCTGCGTATGTTTATTTACACTTTCAGGATTTGCCAAGTCAAATCCATAATCAATCTCATCATCTAGCCCAAGTAAAAAAATCATTCGTATTCTTAGCTAAATTTACCGAATATACAATTCTTGGAGAATAGTGATTCAAGTATGCACTGCCTTAATTCCAGTGAACTTAGCCCTCTACTAATTATTCTAAATCGTGGGCTTGTTCCTTCTCCAAATACATGATTTATCCCGCCATCCTGAAGTTCAAGTATTCTAGAAAAGCATTTGGCTAGTATCGTTTGAGAAATATACTGTTCCATATCCTTCTGTACTACCCATCTTACGATATTCAAGTTTCCCACCAGTTAATAAAAGAAACCTTTATTCTATTGTATTGGCTACTTCCTATAGCATATAAACTTGTTGTACCCAAATATGCCAAATGACTATCTCTGATTACTTTCTTCCCTTCATTCGAGAAGCAATTTTCACTAACATGCTTTTCATATCGCTCGATATAGTCTTTTATAACTTAGTGGACTGCAAGATAAAAACACTCACCAATTTACCTCCAAGCAATTCGTTATATGGTGGAATAGAGACCGCAAACAATGATATCCATCATATTAGATCCAATTTTGCATTTTCTATTTGCAATAAGAGCTGTCGTAATTGCTTGCCGTCCTTTTTCTTTCCCAATAAATATCTCAATTTAGATGAATTGGAGACTTCTGGTGCATCCATCAAAAATCTTCTTTGCTTTAAGTAATTTTTGATAACTCAATAGCACGTTTTTCTTAAATAACGGCTTAAGTGTTTCCTCTATCCAGTCTGGATTCTTTTCATTATTTTTATTATATATGGACAGGGGCATCCTGCTCCTGTGCAATTACAATTAGTTCATCGATATATTCTTGTTTTGGATACTTAGTTTGTTTTAAAAATATTTCAAATCCTTAGTGTAAATTTCGTCGATTGCTTCTTTTTATATTTTTTCTAACAGGGGGCATTATTTTATCAGCATAAGCAGAAGTCCTTTGTTCATATTCTCGTTCACATTCCTCTAGATGAGCAATTTTTTTGCTTTAATAGTTCTGCCTTCAGTCCCAGATACTGTTTGCTCACATTCCATTATAGTTTCTTTACGTTTGCATATTTTTCTTAATAGCGTCAAGAGTCCAACCAATATCATCATCTCTAACAGTAAGGTTTAAGACAGAATTGCCCAATGCAAATATTCCTATAACGGGATGGTATTTTTGACGCTTATCTCTTACAAGATAGAACAAATTTCTTCCAGGCATTGTCTTATATGGAATAGCCCACGTATATCTGAAATATCTCCAAATATCTGACAGATTTAAGCCTGTTTTGATCGTCCTTCTCATGAGCCGCCAATTGTATATATGGCTCACATACCTGCTCTCCATTTTTTATATAATTCAGGAGTACCTCTTTATCACCAATAAGATTACAAATACTAACCTGTTCCCCATGATAATCTTTTGGAGATTCCATCTTGGTTATAAATTTTTTAATGCTTTCTACTAAACTGAGCATTTCTTTTCAGCGCTTAACCTATATCTTATGTGTGCTTTATCATCCAGGTTATCATCTTCCATTCTTAGTCTTAAAACATCATCCTGTGTTTCAGCACCATCCTTGTTGTGATAAATCCTTTTAAGATATTTAAACTTGCTGCATATTTAAGTAATTCAATATTCTCACAATCGCCAATACTATCAATTTCAAGTTGATTAATTTCTGCATCAATGATTTGTTTTCTATTAGTAGGCAATGACTGCCCCAACTTAATAACAAGTCTCTTAAAACTTAGTATGTACTCTGGAGAGATTCGGCGTATATTCTTCAACAGCAATTGTTGAATCCTTTTTCTTTACTCTTCACGAGTTTCTCCTCCATTCTTTTTCTATTTTTCGATATGTACAATCTCAACTATTTTATCAAAAGAACATCCCAAGCAATCGCAAATTCTAACTAATATATCATAGATACATATTGATTTTTTTAAAAAACTTTGCTAATGTAGTTTGACTAATATTCGCCATTTGAGATAACTCAGTTTTCTTTATTCCTTTATCAATTAATAGTTTAAAAAGATTGTTATAACTTATTACGATTATGAGCACTCCTGTTCACCCATAATAAAAAGTTAATAGTCTTTTTAGAATATAGCACATTAGCTTTGCATTTTTCAAAGAAATCTTTGTATTTATGGAGATTTCTTCCAAATAAACTTATTCCTTCTGTTAATTCATTCTTTGAAGTAACACAACAGTCTCTACATGCACAGTTTGTGAAAATAGGTCA
>BNJV01002001.1_pt1 | contig 95027 bp, 133 predicted proteins | sample 8540591 | NCBI WGS metagenome assembly BNJV01 (sample SAMD00202457, study PRJDB9452) | human saliva metagenome | host: Homo sapiens | reverse complement strand
CATGGCGAGCGTTGGCAAAAAAATGTCACCTTTGATGGCGAAGAGCCGCGTTTTTGAAGTCAATATTTTTGACTTTTCAGATGATATTTATGGTGAGACCGTCATTGTCTACTGGCTGGACCGTGTCCGAGATATGGTCAAATTTGACTCCGTAGAGGAACTAGTAGAACAACTCCAGAAAGACGAAGAGATTGCTCGGAACTGGAAAGGTGAAGAGTAGAAGAGTTAAAAAAAGTGAACCATATTTTTGTGTTTGCTTTTTTTATTTTTTTGAAAGGAATTTTAATAGAAAGAAACATAATTGAAGCTTGATTGAAAAATCTGTTAAAAATAGTGATATTCATAACTTTAAAAAACCAAAGAAAAGAGACTAATATGATTACAGGCGAATTAAAAAAATAAAAATTGATCAACTGTGGGAAATGCTGTGGACTGAAGGCAACGCAAATCCTCTAACAAATATTGAACAATTGACTTATCTTCTTTTTATGAAGGATTTGGATAGTGTTGAACTTGGACGCGAAAGCGATGCTGAGTTTCTAGGGATTTATTATGAGGGAATTTTTCCAAAAGACAAACCTGAATACCGTTGGTCGACCTTTAAAAATATAGGAGATGCTCAGGAAGTTTATCGTTTAATGACACAGGAGATTTTTCCATTTATTAAGAATCTTAAGGGTGATACTGACGATACAGCTTTTTCACGTTATATGCGTGAAGCCATCTTTCAAATTAATAAACCAGCTACGCTCCAAAAGGTGATTTCTATATTAGACGAATTTCCAACTAGAAGTTCAGATATAGATTTTGATAACGACGCACAGGGAGTTAATGATATTGGAGACATCTATGAATATCTACTATCAAAATTGTCAACAGCAGGTAAAAATGGACAGTTTCGTACGCCTCGTCACATTATCGATATGATGGTGGAGTTGATGCAACCAACTATCAAAGATATTATCTCGGATCCTGCTATGGGGTCTGCTGGTTTCTTAGTATCTGCCAGCCGTTACTTAAAACGTAAGAAAGATGAATGGGAAACAAATACAAATAATATCAATCATTTTCATAACAATATGTTTCATGGAAATGATACGGATACAACTATGCTGAGACTTGGTGCAATGAACATGATGCTACATGGAGTGGAAAATCCACAAATTAGTTATCTTGACTCACTATCTCAAGATAATGAAGAAGCAGATAAGTACACTTTAGTTTTTAGCAAATCCTCCATTTAAAGGATCGCTTGACTACGATTCAACTTCAAATGATCTTCTTGCGACTGTAAAAACCAAAAAGACAGAATTGCTTTTCCTTGCTCTTTTCTTGCGTACATTGAAACCAGGGGGACGTGCAGCGGTTATTGTACCTGATGGTGTACTCTTTGGTTCTTCTAAAGCCCACAAAGGAATTCGTCAAGAAATTGTTGAGAATCATAAATTAGATGCTGTAATCTCAATGCCTAGCGGTGTTTTTCAAGCCTTATGCTGGAGTTTCAACTGCCATTCTCATCTTTACAAAGACTGGAGATGGTGGCACGGACAAGGTCTGGTTTTACGATATGAAAGCAGATGGTTTAAGTTTGGATGATAAACGACAACCGATCAGTGATAATGATATTCCAGATATTATCGAACGTTTCCATCAACTTGAAAAAGAAGCAGAACGTAAGAGAACAGACCAGTCTTTCTTTGTTCCAGTAGATGAGATAAAGGATAATGATTATGATTTATCGATCAATAAATACAAAGAAATCGAGTATGAAAAAGTTGAGTATGAACCAACAGAAGTCATCTTAAAGAAAATCAATGAACTAGAAAAAGAAATTCAAGCTGGTTTAGTAGAGTTAGAAGAATTACTCAAGTAGGGAGATGTAGGTATGAAAAAAGTGAAGTTGGGGGAAGTGGTAACTCTGAAAAAAGGTAAGAAAGCCACTATACTTAATGAACAAACGGCTCTAAGTCAACGCTATATTCAAATAGATGATTTGAGAAATGACAATAATCTAAAATTCACTGAAAGTTTAAATATGACTGAAGCACTTCTAGATGATATTCTGATAGCTTGGGATGGTGCTAATGCAGGAACAATTGGCTTTGGACTATCAGGAGCTGTCGGTAGCACTATTATGGTCTTAAAAAAGAATGAACATTACAAAGACGAGATTATATCAGATTATTTGGGATTTTTTTTGGAAAGTAGATCGCAGTATTTACGGTATCATTCAACAGGTGCAACAATTCCTCATTTAAGTAAAAAGTATATTACTTGATCTAAAAATTTGAATTATTACGTATCGAAGAACAAGAGAACATTGTCTGTATTCTTAATATCATCAAAAGACTTATTACTAAAAGAAAATGTCAATTAGAAGAACTAAACTTGCTCGTCAAATCCCGATATTTCGAGGAGGTAGTTTCGTGAAGAAAGTGAAATTGGGAGAATTAGTTTCTATTCAAACTGGTAAATTGGATGCCAATGCTGCAGTTGTCGGAGGTAAGTATCCATTTTTCACAACAGCAAAAGAAATTTCGTGGATTAACGATTATGTTTATGACGACGAAGTCGTTTTAGTTGCAGGAAACGGGGATTTAAATGTTAAGTATTATAAAGGAAAAATTTAATGCTTATCAGAGAACTTATATTTTGAGTAATAATTCTAATGTAAGAATGAAATATCTATACTACTTTCTTGATAAGTATATAGAGATTTTTGCGCTACCAGTCAATTGGAGGAGTAATAAAGTATATTAAACTCAATAATTTATCAAATGCTCAAATTCCAATGATGAGTATTCCTGAACAAGAAAAAGATTATTCAGAATTTAGAGAAAATAGATTATCTAATTTCAAAAAAAGTCAGCAATACACGGAATTATCAAAACTTGTCAAATCCCTGATTTAACGAGATGTTTGGGGATCCTATTTTGAACGATATGGGATGGGAAGTTACTAAGTTAGGGGAATTAACAAATAAAAATTTCTAGTGGAAATACTCCTAAAGGTGGATCGCAAGTATATGTTGATAAGGGTATTATGTTTTTTTCGTAGTCAAAATGTTTGGAAAAAAATAAGATATTATTAGATGATATTGCTTTATATTGATGATCAGACAAATAGAAATATGAAAGATACTATTTTAGAACATGGAGATTTGTTGATTACCAAAACAGGTAGAGTAAATACTGAGAATAGTAGTTTGGGTCGGACAGCTCAATATCTAGGTCAAAGTGGAAAAAGCTAATATAAATGGGCATGTTTATTTAGTTCGAATTAATTCAGATATAAGTAAGAGATTTATTTTTGGAAATACTGATAAGTAATGCTTACCGTGATTATATTAGACGTATTTGTGTTGGAGGAATTGATAAACGTCAGTTAAACAAAAAAATCATATTGAAGATTTTCCTATAATCCTCCCCCTCTTTCCCTCCAAAACGAATTCGCGGACTTTGTGGCTCAGGTAGACAAATCACAATTGGCAATTAAAAAATCTCTGGAAGAATTGGAAACCTTGAAAAAATCACTTATGCAGGGGTATTTCGGTTAAGATTTGAGATGAAATAGCAGTTTTACACTATCATTGTAATTACGGTAATTATTTGTTATAATACTTCAAAGGAGGAAATCAGATGGTAGTAAAAACAAGAAAGCAAGGAAATTCAATCACCATTACGATTCCAAGCGAGTTCAATATTCCAAGTGGTGTTAATTACGAAGCAAAATTGTTACCAAGTGGCGAAATTATCTTTACTCCTGAAGAATTGGATCATCAGGTCTCTTATGTTTCTGATGATGCCTTTGACTTGAAATTGGATACAATTTTTGATGAATACGACGATGTTTTCAAAGCTTTGGTGGAAAAATGACAGTCTATCTAACAGAAAAGCAAATTGAAAAAATCAATGCTTTAGTAATTCAACGGTATTCTCCAAATGAGCAAATTCAAACAGTTAGTCCTTCAGCGTTAAATATGATTGTGAATTTACCAGAACAATTTGTTTTTGGCAAACCCCTTTATCCAACAATTTTTGATAAAGCAACAATATTATTTGTCCAATTGATAAAGAAGCATGTTTTTTTGCCAACGCCAATAAAACGAACAGCCTTTTTATGTTTTTGGTGAAATTTTTTTACAATTAAATGGTTATCACTTTTCTGTTTCTGTGGAAGAAGCGGTTGATATGTGTGTGACTATAGCGGTAGAAGCTTTAACTGATGAAAAAATGACAAGCTACTCCAAATGGGTTTCTGAACATTCTATCAGAGAAAAAGTCAAAAAGTAAGATTGTATGCTGGATTGAAATGAGCATAAGAAAATAAATGAACAGGCAATATTAGAATTCTGTAATGCAGAAACTGATATTGCCTCTTTTTATTGATGAGTAATAATGAAAGTGAGAATTTATGGAATCAAAAGTTACAATTATCATACAAGAAATGTTACCACTTTTAAACAATGAACAATTACTAGCATTGCGTGAGAGTTTAGAGCGCCATTTAGTGGATGGAAAAAAGAAGCAGAAGCATTCGAATAATAATCTGTTGCAATTATTCATCACTGCTAAGCAGGTGGAGGGCTGTAGCGCAAAAACAATACGTTATTACCAGAGAACAATTGAAAATTTGTTTTTATCATATTAAGGAGTCTGTGACACAACTGACAACAGATGATTTAAGAAGTTATCTAGCAAATTATCAGTCTGAAAAGGACTGTAGTAAGGCGAATTTGGACAATATTCGGCGTATATTGTCTTCTTTTTTTGCTTGGCTTGAGCAAGAGGAGTATATCATTAAAAATCCTATTCGAAGGATTAAAAAAATTAAGACAGAACAAACTGTAAAAGAAACTTATACAGATGAACATCTGGAAATTATGCGAGATAACTGTGAAAATTTAAGAGATTTGGCAATGATTGACCTACTAGCATCAACAGGTATGCGTGTAGGAGAACTTGTTCAGTTGAATCGCTCTGATATTGATTTTGAAAACAGAGAGTGTGTTGTTTTTGGAAAAGGGAAAAAGGAGAGACCTGTATATTTTGATGCTCGTACGAAAATTCATTTAAGAAACTATCTCAATGATAGAAAAGATAGCCATCCTGCTCTTTTTGTAACGCTAGTTGGAAAAGCCCAGAGACTTGGAATTGCGGGTGTCGAGATTCGATTGAGAAAGTTAGGACATAAACTTGGAATACAAAAAGTTCATCCACATAAATTCAGAAGAACTTTAGCGACTAAGGCGATTGATAAAGGAATGCCTATCGAACAAGTCCAAAAACTACTAGGTCATAGCAAAATTGACACAACCCTAACCTATGCCATGGTCAACCAAAGCAACGTTAAACATTCGCATCAAAAATTCATCTCTTAAATGCAAATCCCGATTTAACGAGATGTTTGGGGAAAATAAACGATTTGAAAGTCTTGATAACTTATTTGATATTATAGATGATGATAGAGGGAAAAATTATCCGAAATCAGATGAGTTGTTTGATGAAGAATATTGTTTATTTTTTTAAACACAAAAGAATGTTACAAAAAAACGGATTTTTCATTTAATATAAAGCAATTTATCACTGAAACAAAGGATAAACTACTTAGGAAAGGTAAATTAGAACGTCATGATATAGTTTTGACAACAAGAGGTACCGTTGGGAATGTGGCCTACTATGATGAATCCATTAATTATGATCATTTACGCATTAATTCAGGTATGGTCATTTTTGCGTGCTAAGAAAAACTGAATTAAATAGGCAATTTATCCTTCATGTTTTAAAGGATGGTAATTATTATAAACGATTAATATCTGGCAGTGCTCAGCCTCAGTTACCAATAACAAAAAAATAAAAAAATATTACTCCCCTTCCCCTCTTTCCCTCCAAAACGAGTTCGCGGACTTTGTGGCTCAGGTCGACAAATCACAATTTGCTTGTGAGATAGCTATAAAACTGTGGAGAAATAGCTTGAAATCTAGTATAATATAGGTATCTTTTTATTCAAAGTGAGAGAAAAAAATGGGAAATTTTAGCTTTCTTTTAAAAAATACAGAGTACGAGTCATTTTCAAAGCCTTGTATAGAAGCTGAAAATATGATTGCGACATCTACTGTGGCTACTGCTTTTATGGCGCGTCGTGCATTGGAGCAGGCTGTTCATTGGATATATAGTCACGATTCATATTTAGAAGCTCCCTATCGTGCTACCTTATCTTCTTTGGTATGGGATGATGATTTTAGAGAGATTGTGGATCCTGAGCTCCATAGGCAGATTGTTCTTCTAATTCGATGGGGAAATCATGCTGCACATGGTGGAGAAATTAAGGAACGAGAAGCGGTTTTGGCTTTGCATCATTTGTATCAGTTTGTCAATTTTATTGATTACTGCTACAGTAATGAGTTTGTGGAGCGTTATTTCGATGAGAAGTTATTGCCACTTTCAGCGAATATCAAGTTTCGAGAAACACCACAATCTATGGCGAAATTACAAAACAGTTTGCCAGTTCTTCCTGATTTCGATGAACAGATGGCTAGTCAGTCCCTAGCCATTCAAGAGACTTATACTGAAAAACGTGAAACAGCAGCTCTACGGCAAGATGTCTCTTTCCATATCGATCAACTATCTGAAGCAGAGACAAGAAAACTCTTTATTGATATCGATCTCCGTTTAGCGGGTTGGACATTTGAAGAAAACTGTCGTGTTGAGGTAGCTGTTCATGGTTTGAAGCATGGTACAGGAACTGGATATTGTGACTATGTCCTTTATGGTAAAAATGGGAAGGTTCTAGCAATCGTTGAAGCTAAAAAGGCATCTGTAAATCCAGAAGCAGGGGAAGTACAGGTAAAAGAATACGCTGAGGTTCTTGAGAAACAAATTGGCTATCGGCCAATTTGCTTTATTACCAATGGTCTAAAGCACTACATACTTGATGGTGTTAATCGTCGTCAGATTGCAGGGTTCTACTCTCAAGAAGAGTTGCAACTTTTGATGGACCGACGTCACTTGCAAAAACCTCTTGAGGATATTTCTAGCAAAATTAGGGACGACATTTCTGGACGTCATTATCAAAAACATGCGATTACAAGTGTCTGCGAAGCATTCTCCAATAATCGTAGACAGGCACTCTTGGTTATGGCAACTGGTTCTGGGAAAACCCGTACAGCGGTTTCTCTAGTTGATATCCTATCGCGTCATAACTGGGTAAAAAATGTTCTTTTTTTAGCTGATAGAACATCCCTGGTTAAACAAGCTTATGATTCGTTTAGGAAATTACTTCCAGATCTTTCAGTTTGCAATTTCTTAGAGGATAAAGATGGCGCTCGATCTAGTCGAATGGTTTTTTCAACCTATCCGACTATGATAGGAGCGATTAGTGATCAAGAAGAAATAAATCAACGCCCCTTCACTGTTGGGCACTTTGATCTCATCATAATTGACGAATCTCACCGTTCTATTTATCAGAAATATAAATCAATTTTTGATTATTTTGATGCACGGATTGTAGGATTAACTGCCACCCCGCGTCAAGATTTAGATAAAAATACCTACGGTTTCTTTAACTTGGAGAATGGTGTTCCAACATACGCATACGATCTGGAAGAGGCTGTCAAAGACGGCTATTTAGTAGCTTATCATTCGATTGAAACCAAGTTGAAACTACCTACGGATGGTCTACATTACGATGATTTATCCCAAGACGAAAAAGAATATTTTGATAGCCAATTTGAAGATGGTAGTTCTGAGAAAGATATTGATCCTGCAGATTTTAATACTTCTATTTTCAATAGAAAAACAGTCGAAATTGTTCTAGATGAACTAATGACAAGAGGGATTCAGACAGCTTCCGGTGATGAAATTGGTAAAACCATTATTTTTGCTAAAAATCATCGCCATGCTGAATATATCAGAGATATTTTTAACGAACGCTATCCTGAAAAAGGAAGCGACTATGCTCAAGTGATTGATTATAGCATTAAGCATTATCAAACCTTAATTGATGATTTTAAAATTAAGGAGAAGTACCCTCAAATCGCAATTTCTGTTGATATGTTGGATACAGGTATTGATGTACCTGAGGTTGTTAATTTAGTCTTTTTCAAGAAAGTACGCTCTAAAACCAAGTTTTGGCAGATGATTGGTCGTGGAACCCGTCTTTGTAAAGATTTATTTGGCCCCTGAACAGGATAAGGAAAATTTCTTGGTATTCGATTATGGTGATAATTTTGAATATTTCAAAGCTGATTCAAGAGCAGGAGATGGCCGTCACATTGTTTCTCTGACTCAACGTTTGTTTAACATCAAGGTGGATTTGATTCGAGAATTGCAGGGACTTCATTATCAAGATAATCAGTTTGCTAGAGAATACCGTCAGCAACTCGTAACAGAACTTCATGGACGTATGGTGAGCTTAAATGAGTTAGACTTTAGGGTTCGTATGGTTTTAGATACAGTTTATACTTATAGGAAGTTGGAAAATTGGCAAAATCTAACGACCGTTACAAGTGAAACAATCCAGAAAGATCTTTCTCCGCTTCTTTTTGAAGAAAATAAAGAGGATGAGATGGCGAGACGATTTGATTTATGGTTGTTTCAGATACAGTTAGGACAACTGTTAGCTAAGCCAGCAACTGTCCATATTTCTCAAGTTATGAAAACGGCTAAAGCTCTTGCTTCTGTTGGTAATATACCACAGGTTTTTGCACAGGCTGAAATCATCAGGAAAGTACAAGAACCTGAATTTTGGGAAGAAGTTAGTTTATCTGGGCTGGAAAAAATACGCCTTGCGCTTCGAGATTTACTACAGTTTCTGGATAAAACGGAACGTACTGTATATTATGTCAATTTTGACGATCATATTCTTTCCACTGTCCATGATACCACGCCATATTTACAGGTCAATGACCTGCGATCTTATAATGAAAAAGTTGAACATTATTTGAAAACTCATCTAGATGACGAAGCAATTTCTAAGTTATACCATAATGAAAAATTGACCTCTCAGGATTTGCTGGCACTTGAAACATTGCTATGGGAGAAATTAGGTAGCAAGTCAGATTACCAACAACATTATGAAAATAAAGCAATTCCTAGATTGGTTCGTGAGATTATTGGTTTGGATAGAGAGTCCGCAAATCAAGTTTTTTCTAAATTTTTATCGGATGAGAGTCTAAATGCCAAGCAGATTTCCTTTGTGAAATTGATTGTAGATTACGTTGTAGAGAATGGTTGCTTGGAGACCAAAGTTTTAACACAAGAGCCGTTTAAATCGTATGGTTCAGTTCAACTACTCTTTCAACACCAACTCCCTGTACTTCGGAATATTGTCCAAACAATTGAACTCATCAATGATCGAGCTGGAGAAGCAGCATAAATAATAAGAGGTTGTAAATGCAAACGCAAGAAGAAATGAATGTTCTGGTACCTGGAAAATTAGCAGAAATTGAGCGTGATTTCGAAGTCAGAGTTTTGTGGGCTATTGAGTCTGGTAGTCGTGCCTGGGGCTTTGAGTCTCCTGACAGTGATTTTGATGTACGATTTATCTACAAACACAAGCAAGATTTTTATCTCCGTTTGAATGAACAGCGCGATGTTATCGAGCTACCAATTGACGATACTTGGGATGTGAGCGGCTGGGATTTAGACAAGACTTTAAAACTCCTTTATAAGTCTAATCCTACACTGTTTGAATGGTTACAGTCACCAATTGTTTATCAACAAACGGATTTTATTGAGCGCATACGTCCACTTGCAACCCAGTATTTTTCAGAGAAAAAAATGCTGTATCATTATTTGAACACTGCCAAAAACCAAATGGACCAGTATCTTTCAGGAGATAAAGTCAAACCTAAAAAGTATTTCTATGTGCTTCGTCCCATTTTAGCCTGTCGTTGGATTGAAAAATATCATTCTGTTCCACCGATTCTATTTGATGATTTAGTCAAAGAATTACTTCCATCACAAATGCAGGAGCATGTTTCAAGATTGCTTGACATTAAGATAAACGGATCTGAAAGTATGGAAATTGAACCTATAAAGCCAATTCAAGATTATATTTTAGCTAACATCCAAGAGCTTGATGTATACGTTCAAAGCGTTAGTGAGGAAAAGAAAGACTGGAAAGCTCTAAATCAATTTTTCCTTGAAGAATTAGGGCATGACTGAGGTTGTTTATGGGTAAATGGACATGTAAATGTGGGCAAGCAATGAACAACCACCGAGCGCCCGATCCAAATGCTTATTCGGTTTATTCGGATGAGTTGTTTGAAGAAATCATGAATAAAGCTGACGACCATAATAAAATTTCTTATGATGATATTTCAGAAGCTTCTTTTTTTATATGTGGAAGTGCCCTGAGTGTGGAAGTTTCATGGTTTTTGGCGAAGACGAGGATGGAGATCGCTTTACTTTTTATGAGCGCCAAGAAGTTGAAAAGGTCGAGCCTCTCTTTGATCCAGTATCTGCGATGACCCAAATATCCATATTGGGCACTCCATTATTGTCCCAGTAGGAAGGGAAAATACTGAAAAAACTGCTTTAGTTGTACAGAAGTATCATGCCTTACCAAAGGATATCACCTTTCCTGTTGAAAAGTTAAAACGAGTTATCCGTAGGTATTCATATTTTGAACCACTCACTTCGAAAATCGTTTGTAGAAATTTAATTAAGCTGGGAAGAATTCTTGATGCTTGCTCCAGAAACGCTAAACCTGACTCTCAGAAAAAATATTATAGTATCAAAACTCCTTTAGGATATTTCTGGTTAGAATTAAATGGAGTTCCGATACCAATGAAAATCACACAGATTCAAGTCAGCGATAAAAAGTACCAAGTGGATGGCGCCCTTTATATAAAGCCTTTTGAGATTAACTGTAGAAAATTCTTTGAACTGGAGTTGTGTGCGGATTTTGATATTGATGCCTCGAGATGGATAGATGTTCTCTCGGATGAAAACGTTTGGGGAAATACTTGGGAACTAAATGGTCTTCAATTTGGTATTACTGCAGGGGAGTCTCCAGAATTTGAAGATGAAGTAGTTGCGAGAAAGTATAGTCGTGTCCCACTTTATTATGACTGGCACCCTGAATTTGAAGATTATTATGGCTTCAGCTTAGCTTGGAAAAAATACGAGTCTGATAGCGATTTGTCAATATATTTCTATACAACGTAAGATGCAGGAGGATAAGCATGAATCAAGCATGGGAATTATTGTTTGAGGGCAAGATTGAAGAAGCTAAAAAATTAGTTGAAGCTGATTTTTCTTTGGAAACTTGCACTAATTTTAGTTTATTAAATTTGATGGGCTATATCTATCTTGAAGAGCAAAATTATAAGGAGTGCTTAAGTATCTACCAGTCTTATATTGACTTAGCCCGAATTAAAAGTGACCGAGAAAATGAACATGTTGGTTATCATCAGTTAGCGATGGTCTACAGGGAAATGGGTCATTTTCAAAAAGCTCTACTCTATATCGATCAGGAAATGCAAATTATAAAAAAGTATTTTCCCAATGATGCTTTGAAATTTTCTGTTAACAACTATGAACAAGGCTACCTTCGTTTAAAGTTGGGAAATCTAGAAGAGGCAGAAAGCTATATGCAAGAATCCCTAGATTTTGCTTTGACAACTGAAGACTTCATTGCCCAAGCCTGTTCCTATAGAGGGATGGGAGAGATTTATCTGAAGCAAAATTCAAATAAATCACGAGATTATTTTTATCACTCTATTCAACTCTTTGAAAAAGCTGAGGATAAAATTGGAGCAGACGAGGTAAGAGCTTTATTACAAAAATGGGAAGTAGTCCAACCGAGCTGAAGAAAAACAGTAAAAAAAGGAGATTCATGGCGCAGAAAAGAGGCTAGTTCATAATTTCAACAACTGGAAGTTATGAACTAGCCTCAAAAGTTTGACAGAAAAAATCCAGTTATGGGACTTAGTGCATTTATATTATACCTTCATTTTACAGAAACCGAAAGTAAATAACTATTTTTAATATAAAAATTTTTGCGTTTTTATCATATTTTTTTGAAAAAAAGCTAGTAATTTGACTGAAAAAAATTTGCAATTCTCCACAAGAAAAATATATAATATAGTTGAGATGGAAAAAAACGTTTTTTTCAAAAAGGAGGTGCACATTATGTTCTTAGGATTCTACTTCCGTTTTTGGTTCAGCATTTGGTGGCGTTAATAGAGGTTAGTGGTTGTTAAATTAAACTCAAATAGCTTTTATGCCAGTAAGAAACTGAAACATTCAGTTTAATATGAGTTTTATTTTTCTAGTAAATTAACGTTTTCTATCACAACTCTATTGCAGTTAAGCTATGATATGTGATAATTGTCAACCCTATCTTGTTAACATTTTTATGGTCTCGAGAAATCATATTTCTTGGGACTTTTTCTATTGTTTGAAAGGTTGTCTGTTGATTTTGTTGAACTAGGAGAACAAAAAAGACAAGCTACTTTAAAAAGTAATTTGTCTGTTGCTGGATCACTTTTTATTAAAACACACGATAGACATAAGGATTTTCTGGTTTGTCTACTTTTGTGAAACTCTCAACTTCCAGTGTTGGGAGTTTTTGTTTGAGTTCTTTATGGTAGTGGAGAGTCAGGGTTCCTTTAGCGGTAATCCAGGTATTGTCAGAATACTGGCGTGAGTTTCCCTTGGTCAAGAGTCCATATACACCAGAGTCTGCGATACAGTGGATGATCCCAAAACGAAAGAGGAACTGGCTATCTGGATGACTAGGATCGTTATAGACAAAGCCTGTAAACTCGATTTTCTTTCCTTCAAACTCTTGTGGATAGTCATAGAGAACTTCCATGACTTCCATATAGTTTTCGTCTGTAACCTGAATGATTGGCAGGGAGAGGTATTTATCAGCTGTTGTCCTCATTTCCTTTTCATAAGCAGATTTGGAAATAGGTACTGGTGTCGGGTTTGAGGTATTGACTGGATGTACCTTCGCTTGCCTGAATAGTTGTATCGATTCCCTCAGCAAGCGGGAAATGATAGCCTTTGGCAGATACGGTTCTCGAGTCCAAACTTACTGTCGGAAAGGCAACTCCAATCAAGAGAGGTAGAGACAGTAAAAGGATGCTGATTTGTCTAGCTCGACGACTTTCCATATGGCTGTGAGAGTTGATTTTCTTAATCCAGATGTAGAATTGGACCAGAGCCAATAGCAGAGAAAGGACCATGGAGATATAGACTAGATAGGAATAGTGGAGGTTGATGTAGTGACTGAGCTTGCCAGATAGCTTGAGGTAAAGGGTCAGGGCAAAATAACCTAGTAGAATGAAAAATCGAATCATAGCATCACTCCTATCATGTAAGAATAAAGCAAGACAAGCAGAGTCACGATTCCCATAAATTGCCAGATAAAGCGTGTTTTGAAGGAATTTTTCATCATGAGGAGATTTTTTTGATATCAAGGATGGGGCCGATGACCAGAAAGGCAAGGACTGGTGCTAGACCAAAGCTCGAGAGAAGAGAAGCACCGATAAAGGCATCCGCCTCACTACAAAGAGAGAGGAGAAAGGCAAGAAACATGAGCAAGATAATCGCAAGGATTGGACTAGCACTGATAGAGGTGAGGATACGAGTCGGGACATAGACCTGAACGATAGCTGCAAAGAGACAGCCAAAGACCAAATAGCGCCCCATATCGAAAAATTCATCAATAGCCTGCACAAAAAAACTGAAGTATTTTTTTCTACTAGGTTTTCAAATGAGAGAAATCATGTTCATGACAATAGATATGATTTTTCTTTTTGAATAGGTTCCTTCCAGAAAAATCCTAAGAAAATCCCCAGAACCAAAGCAATCACAATGGCTCCCAGAGCTCGCAAAAAGGCAAACTTTAATGAATTGCCAAAGGCAGAATAAGTAGCGAAAAGGACGATAGGATTGATGATGGGAGCAGTCACCAGAAAGGGAACTGCCGTGTAACTGGGGATTTTTCTTTTCCAAAAAAACGATTGATAATCGGGACGATTCCACACTCACAAGAAGGAAAGAGAAAACCAATGAAGGTACCAAAAAATCCTCCCCAACGATTGCGAGGGAGAAATTCAGTGACTTTTTCAGGTGTGATATAGACTTCGATCCAGCCGGAAATGAGACTCCCAATCAGAACAAAAGGAAAGGCTTCGATGATGATGGAGAGAAAAATAGCCCCTGCTTGTAATACACTAGGAGGAAGAGATTGGAAAATCGTCATCTATTTTTTCTTCTCAACTTTTTCTTTTTTGTCTTTGTCATCTGGGAAACTGACTTGTGTTAAGTCAGGAAGTTTGGCGAATTCTTCAAACATTTTGTCCAAGTCATCCGTTTTTGTAAATTTAACAGCCATGGGCCTACCTCTTTTCTACATTCTACCTCTATTATACTATTATTTTGTGGAAAAAGGATTATTTTGATAATCAAAGAGGTAAAAAAGGCAAGGGCTGTTCCTTATGGTATAATAACCACTCCTCACTGAGCAGTCTATTAGTTAAAAGGTTGCGAGCGAATTTTCTTTCACTCGTTTCATAATTCTCCGATAAATCGGTAGTGAAGTTCAACCGTCACTTGGCGATTCTTACCACGCCCCGTTGGCTGATGGACGATGATTTTGTCGATTAGCTCATTCACTAACTGAGTCGTCAAGGTTTCAAGGTTCGTGTATCGGCGAATGGTTTGCATAAATTTGTCGACATTTTTCCTTGGATTCAGTTTGGCTAACCAAAACATCTTGAAGCTTTATAATTTGCTGGTTGAGTTCAGCTTGCTCGCTTTCGTAGCTGTTCACCAATTTTCGAAATCTCTCATTGCTGATCTTGTCCAGAAGTTGCTTTTCATAGAGTTTTTGAATAATAGTATCCAACTCCTTCGAACGCTTTTTGAAACGAGATAACTGTTTACGGAGGCTATCTTGTTTCTTAATCTCTCGAATATCAAAGCGAGATTTCAGCTTTTCAAGAAGCTGTTTCTCATCAAAATGGATAGCTGAGATTAGTTGCTGGAGGTCTCTCAAAACCAATTCCTCTAGAACTTCTTTCCGAAGATAATGTGAACCCGAACAGGTATCACCAGCTCGACGGTGGTGGTAACACTTATAGTGGTCAAGATTGACGTCGTCTTTCTGTTGTGGGCAAAAACTAAGCTTGTGTCCATTCTCGCAGAAGACTAAACCTGCAAATAGATTTTCGTGACCAGGCTTGTCTTTCCAATTGTATCGCTGACTAACTCGCTTATGACCGAGCATTTTTCGAACCATTTCGAAATCTTCTTTCGAAATAATTGCTTCGTGAGCGTTTGGAAAAATCAACCAATCTTCTCGAGGGCGTAGTTTACAATTCCGTTGTTTATAGGAAATCTTTGCTGTTTTCAGATTGATGGTTACCCCAGTGTATTCCTCCTTTTCGAGCATCTGGTAAATCATCTGATTTTTCCAGTAAAAAGGGTCTGTTTCAATAATCCGATAATTCGAAAGTCCTAACTTTTTCTTATAGTTAGCAGGAGTCAAAATTCTGTCTTTCCGAAGTCTGCGAGCAATCTCCATTAACGACATTCCTGCTAAATATTCTCTAAATACTCGCTTCACAATCTGACTGGCGTAGTCGTCAACCAACCACTCTTTAGGGTTGTCTGGATTCTTAAGATAACCATATGGTGCGATCCAGCTGATTTTCTCGCCAGTTTTCGCCTTGGTGTGTTTAGACAACTTAATTTTCTCGCTACATTGAAGCGAATACCAGTTGTTAAACAGGGACACCAAAGGTGCAAGATAGGCGTCTTGGCTGTTGCGTTTGTTGCTATCTAAGTTTTCGTTCAAGGAGATGAAGCGGATATTTTTTGATGGAAAAGTGATTTCAGTTAACTGCCCAGTTAAGAGATAATCTCGGCTAAGACGGCTCAAGTCTTTAACAACAACCGCTTGAATTTTATCAGCCTCAATTAAATTCATCATTAGTTGAAAATCTGGTCGCTGAGCATTCGAACCTGAAAATCCATCGTCTACGAAGAAGAATGGGCTCGGCAAATTTTCACGCAAGGATACTTGGGAGAGGATTTGTTTCTGATTGGAAATCGAATTACTCTCGCCCTCGTTAGCATCTTCAGCGGATAAACGGCAATAGAGTGCGGTTATCTTATCTGGCAGACTATCCAAATTCTGCGTTTTGATGTCTTTAATTGTCAATGTACTTTTGTTCATAGTGTGCTCCTTTCGATTCACCTATAACCCACTGACAGGATAACTCTGTTGGGTAAGGAAGTCCAGTTAATAAACTGATTTTAGCAGATAAAGTTTATATTTTATGATAGAATGAAGTTAGTAAAATTTGTGAGGTGATGATGTGTTTGACCTTAGTTTTTTAGCTCAAGAACCAATAGTAAGTATTGCTGGAAGCTCCGTAGTGACCGCCACCATCAATTTTTTGGGATATTATTATGGAGAGCGACTTCAGTTTAATAAAATGAAGCAGGAGTTGATTATGGAAAAACTCAACGACCCTAAAAGTATCATTCCTGCAGTTGTTATTGCTCGATGTAAAAACATCAAAGAAATTGCTCAAATAGCTGATAGCTTAGACGATTCTTCTCGAACAAGCCCTGTTGAGTTTTCATCTGAATGGTTCACTCGTTTCTTCGATTCTGCTTCACTGGTCTCAGATAGGGATATGCAAACTATTTGGGCAAAAATACTTAATGGTGAAACCGAAGAAAAAGGGAGATATTCTTTTAGATTCATTGAATCGATGAGGTTATTGAGCAAAGTTGAAGCAGAAATTTTCCTCAAAATTTCCAAACTAGCCGTTCAAACGCCTTTGGGAGGAATTCATATTATTTCTCCCGAGAATGAAGAGATGTTGGAAATTTATAGACAATATGATATTGATGAAGAAGAATTATTGTTTCTTGAAGAATGTGGTTTAATTAATATGGGCGTAGAGGCAACGCACGAGCTTGAATTAGAGAGAGATTTAAGCGGATTTTTCAATGACCAATATTTTGTAAACTTTAGTATCAATCCTGAAAGCAAAATTGAAACATTTGAATTTCATAGCTACTCTCTTACTAGATTTGGTAGTCAATTATATGAGTTAATCGAAGAAACTACTAGCGCTGATTTTATTTTAGATTTAGCTAGAACTCTTAAATCACAGCTAGATGGAGAAATAATTGTTTCCGTTCATAATTACACATTAGAGGAAGAGATTGATGGTAGGGTAAGTATGTTATTAGATGCTAATAGTGTAGATATATCTAACAAAAAAATGAGCCCTAAACAGGACTCACAAACCATTTAATTCTTTGATTTGACGGTTCAATTTCTCGACCTGTTTGATGTTTTTAGTTTTGGCAAATTTCACTAAAGTCTCATCTGGAAGTTGGATCTCTCCATTACATCCTCTGCTGTAAAGTTCACTAAATTCCTTAATAACCTCATTCCTATATTTTTTTCTCGGGATTCAGTTTTTTTAATTTGTAGTGAAATTTGATAGCATCCATCTGTTTAATAAAAATATGAGTTAGTTTTATCAATAGTCGCATCCGTTTTTCCTCCTAAAAATAAGAAAAACGAAGTAGAACAGTTACAAGCACAGGTCTGTAAGGTTCTACTTCGTTTTTTTAAGTATAATTCAATTATGCTATAAAATAAATGTTTTGTCAATGAGTAGAACAATTCATTATTTTTCCGCCAAAATCAGCTTTTCAAGAAGCTCTTTCAAACTTTTCGAACCGTTAAATTTTCGGCTAATCCTATAAGTTACTCTCCCGACTTTGACAATTCGTTCTTTTTCGCTAATCATCTGTTTATTCTCCAATCTATGAACTTAATTCATTTAGCGTTATCACTTGAGATATAGGGTGACAGCAATTCAGTTCTTCTTTTAGCCTTTTTTAAATTACCTCGTTGCGTTTGTCTTCTAGCATAGTCCCCAAAGTCTCAACGAGGAAATGCTGTCTTGTTTCTACGAATTTTCGCTTGATAAATATAAGTTATTCTAGTGATCTTTACTTCAGTATTTGCTTCAAATTCAGTCTTGTTGCCTATCATTGTATTCTCCATGAATAAATTGCGAAAATTCGTCCAGCGTCACCACTTGAAACATCTGCCAAAAATTGTTCAGTTTCAAATGGATAGCATTAGAAATATTTTCTTTTCGCCGTTCATCAGGCACAATCCACAGCACAAAAGGGAAAATATCATTCACACGCTGTTCGATTCCTGTGTTGTAGTAATGGATATACTTCTTGCAAGTGTTAATAATGCGAGTTAAAGATTCGCTGGAGCGGTCGAGTTCAAAGAAGTAAAAGTCTTCATATTCGCCAACTGTAATTTTTGCAAAAGCGTCCGGCTTTAGAATTAAACTTGAGCCACCAATGTCGGCATAATATCGCCAAGATTTGGGTTCATAGTGAAATTCTTCCAATTTAATTTTTCCAAGTCGCTCCAGCCCCTTCAGTTCAACGAAAATTTCAGTAATTGCCAAAGTATGTTCAACATGGTTTTGAGAAAAATCTACCCTGTTTCGAAATCTTAGCGAAATTGAGCTATTTACTTCCTTTAATTTCTTCCAGCCTTTATAGGTTAGACTCCAAATATAGGAAGAGCTGCCTCTCGTCCAGCCACCAATTTTGCGAGGCTGGTGGTAAATCAAGCCTGCTTCTTTGAGCTGTTTAGTAGCGAGATTACTTCTGCGGATTTGTGAGCGGTGAGTGGGGGACTCGGCAAAAAACAGGCGAGCAAGTTGCGAACTGGTTACCAAGCGAGCGTCCGCCAGAAACTGTAAAATCTCAAAATGTTGGTTAGTCATAGGCTTGCCTCCGTAATAAAGATATAGCTGGGAAATGCGATATAAGTCGTGTGCGAAATTCGCTCCAAAATGGCGATGAGCTGCGGAAAGTTTAGAGGGGGGAAGCGAAAAGCGGTGCGAATGAAGAAAGTAAGTTTTACGCATTATTTTCCTTCTTTTTGCGACCAAGATTTGGGCTGAAATCTTTCGAAGTTTGCGATTTTTGATGTGCTATTGTTCGAAGGTTGGCTGACAATTCCTGTTCAACTTCTTTCAGCGGCGTGCCGTATTTCAGCAAGCTACTGAGAAACAACTTCGCACCATCTCGGCTAGCTGAAGGCAGGGGATTGGTTCGCCCCGAAATCCATTTGTAATGATTGGCGAACATTGGAACTCGAGCGTAAACTTGGTAGGGCGGAAGAGTGTGTAAATCTTCAGCAGAAAGTTCAGTTGTTTGGCGTGCAATTTCCCGAGCGTCACTCATTCCCAAGCCAAAGATAATCTTATTCTTACAATTGGCTTCAATAGCGAATTTCAGAGAAGTTGGCAATTGAGACAAAGTTTGGTGGGCTAAAGTATAACCAACGCCCAAGGAGCGAGCCATTGTGAGAGATTCTTCGAAATCCTCCGCCACAGATATATACGCTGGAAATTCATCAATGTAAATCATCACAGGGTGGCGTTTTTCGGGCGGAATTTGGGCTTGTTTCAGCGTTAAAGCGTGCAGGCTGGCAGTGATAATACTTCCTAAAAGTCTCGCCGACTCCGCCCCCAGAACACCCTTATTTAGATTAATTAGAACCACTTTACTAGAAGTAAAAATGTCCATTAGTGAGAATTTCGGATTGCTTTGTCCTAAAATAGCTCGCATGCTTGGGCGGTTAAATAACTGGCGGAGCTTATTCAGACTGGGAGCAATAAGCTGTTGGCGTTCGGCTTCAGAGAGGTTTTCGTAGTAATTCCAAAAACTTTCCAAGCCTAAGGGGTCTTCAATATTTTGTAAAATTCGTTGCCGAAAAGCTTTGTTAGTGAGTAAAATTGGGAGCATTGCAAGGTTAGAATTGGGAGTTTTTGCCAAAGTGGAAATTCCAGCTAACAACACATCGCGACTGCGAATGCCGAAATTATCTGGAAAGAGTTTCTCGAAGATATTTAGCAACATATCTGTGACTAATTCAGGCGAAATGCCGTGGTGAACCAAGTTAAAAATGTTAACGCCTACCAAACGAGTGGAAGACGGATCTAATACGACCACATCTCGGTCTCGCTTTTCGGGGATTCTTTCCAATATTTGCGTGATAGTATCTTGCTTGGCATCAACGACTACCACGCTTCGCCCAGCTTCAATGTCTTGGAGGGCAAGATTAGTCATTACAACGGATTTTCCAGCTCCAGTCGGTGCACAAATCTGGGTATGCATTAAAGCATTTTGTAAAGGAATATGGAGCGGTCTTGTGGTGCTTTCCAGCGTATTGCCAAAAGTTCGCAAATATTTTTTCTCTGGAATGCTGTAGGCAATTGGTGGTATAATAGTTTTTGGATGACAAGGAAAAGTCGGCATATCCGCCTCACCTGCAGGAAGCATCAGCAAACTTGCAAGTTCAAGGGCAGATAAGTGAGTCTGGGGAGACCAAGGCATTTCTGCGTCATCTATTTCTTTTGTATTGATTTTCTTGAAGCGAAAGCTCGCACCGTTTGACTCAAGAATTCTTAAGCTTGCTGTCGCTTGGTTAAGGAGCGTAATTTGGTGAGCCTTTTCTGATGTTGCTATTCCTAAGCGAATGACCGTTTGAAAGGTTGCGTAATGCAATTTTTTTCTTTAATCAGTTTTTGACTTTCAGGCGAGAGAGGTGGAATGTTTGAAGTTAACCTTTGAAACCAAGTGCTACTGAGATTCGGCAGATTTTTGGGAATAGGGCTTGGTGCACGACTTTTACCAACTACTAGCTGAAGTGTGACTTCTTCATTTTTGTCTAAGTTTGAACTAATAGCCAGAAAGCTCCGCACCATACTTTCGATATTATCGGTTTTAAGCGAAAAATGTTGGTGGTTAATCTTGATTTGGCTGGCGAGTAAATGGTTTGCACGCTTATTTTTTAACTCCGAAAACTGCACGTTGTTGTGAGTAGAAAAGAGTCGTTTAAGTTTGCTTTCATCTGTTGGCACAAAGCCAAGTAAAAATTTTATACAGTTTGCGTTTACTCGAACTTCCCAAACGAAAGGTTTACGACCTGTGAGTCCAGACAGATGAACAACGGTGTCGCAAACGGTTTGAAACTCGAAAGGTCGTTGCCAGTTCATTTCCAGCCAGTTTAACGAGATTGGTTTTTTCATTTTACCTCCATTCGTTCTTTTTCTTGATGATGTGATAAACGGTGTAGCCAATTGTGAAAATACCACAACCGACAAACAGATAGACCCAGATTTCGAGTAATAGCTTGACCGCCCAGTTGAGCAAAAAAGCTACTACGAAGAGGGTAAAAGTGTAGATGAGGAGCTTTTTCAATTTTCATCACTGCCTTCTTTTTGGGTGAAATCTATTGGATTTTCTACGTAGGAAGGTACATCATACCCCCTGATAACGCAAGAACTGGCTATTTCGTTGCCCCACGAATGCCAACCATGTCGTGGTCTTCTTGCGAAAAGTTCAAGATAAGGTCCGTCAAAGAGGCGTTCGACTGTTTCGTAAAAATTCTTCGGGCTTGTGGCTATGGTTGAGTCGAGGGTAAAATCCCCAGTTGGGTTGGTTTCGAACTTTGCGATCCACTTTGCCACGAATACCAATTAAGGCATGTTCAGTGTTTGAGCGAAGCCAGTATCCCAGCCCTAAATTTCCACCTTTAAGATAAGTAAAAATACTGGTTGTCGGTTTAAAGCCCCAAGCTCTTAGAACATCAAAGCCAGCTTCCATCGTGGCATTAGTGACCCAAAGCACACAAGCAGAGTTATCATCAGCAAGGTCAGCAATTGGCATGGCTTTAATTTGATCTAGGGTCATCAGGTTGTAGTGTTTAATTGCTCCGTGGTTACCTTTTTGTTGGATATCCCAAGGTGGGTCAGCAAGAATGAGTTTAAATTTCTTGCTGTGATGTTGAGTTTGTGTAGTCATAATTTATTCCTTTCTTTTTTCAAGGACGAGCATACCCTTAAAGGTCAAATATTTCAAACTTTTTCATCCAATCTTTAAAAGCGATGCGAAAGAATCTAACAGTGGTTAAAACGCTTAGTTTTTGCACGATTGTTCGGTATTGTAGAGTTTACAACATAATCCGAAATTAAGAGTTTTGGAGCTCTTTGAGTAGTTCAGCCTGAGCCGAGAGAAAAGCTTCGTTGATGGCTTGCTTGTCTTCAAGAAATCTCGCAAGAATTATCTCCTCCTCAGTATACGAAGAACCTGATGTTTCTTCTGGCTCGTCGGGTTGGTTTAAAATATAGTAGACAAATAGTACTATGCCAAGAATGGAGCAGAAGATTCCAAATAATATTAGTGAAGGAATGGAGAGAGTCATCTTAATACTCTCCTTTCAATCTTTCGGCTATACTAGCACAGAAGCAAGCGATTAGAAAATTAGTCCGCTGACTAGCCTGCGGATTGAGCTTCAAGATTTCTTGTTCTAAAGTAGATAAATCATTTACCTTATTCAAAGCATCTTGAATTAACAGACTGTCTCGTTGAGATAGGGTTATCTGTTTACTTAAATCTCTAGCAACTTCCAATTTAAATTGGTTTGCATTTTGTAGAACGATAGATTCTTGATTAGTTGGTTTGACAGGAAGCATCTTTTTCTCCTTTGTTTTAAAGTTGGTGGAGCAGAGTGCTATATTCGAAGATGCAGCTCCAGCTCTGCTGAGGTAATTGGGTAAGCTATTTTTTACGAGTTTTATGCACAAGATATAATGCCCAGCTTGCAAAGATAAAATATGGGGTAAAGAGTAGAATTTTCATGAGAATTTTCCTTTCTAGGTATCTATACTCGAGTTTGATGTGATATAATGAATTTAGTTAGCTAGCTTGACTATATATTATCATGCTTGAAAAAATCTCGCATTGACTTTTAGAATGGTCAAATTGAGAAATCGAATTGACTAGGAGGAAAAAGATGTATATTCGCTTCGGCATAATATGTAATATTATTTTAGAAATTTGTAATAATCGCAAAATAGATAGTAAACCCGTAAAACAAGAAGATGTCGTCAACTATTTGTTTCGTGCTTGCTTATCAGGAGATATACCTAAAGATCTTGAAGAATATGTTGATGCTTATGAACCCAAATACAAACCTGATATGGCTAATAGGATTGTTCAGGGAAAGGATAATGTTAACGGAAAAATTGTTTCGTTTCTTCAAAAAAGCTTTATAGATGAACGTTTAGAGCTTATTGAAGATTATGTTAATCAAGCTAGTCCTGACGATGAGACTGATATCGTTTTTCCTCTCAGGGAGGTTGTTTATAAAATTCTTGAGCAGTATAAAGCACCTAGTTTTAATATTGCACCCCATAATGAATTAATGAAGGGTGTCAACGAATATCCTCTAAATTTTTCGGAATTAGAAGAAATGTATTCTTCAGGAAATTACTGTAAATTGTTTGCAATACTATTGTTCTATGCGACTGCTTATATTAAAAAAATAAAGTCACATCATTATCGGAAGATATTGCTAGAGGAGTACGTTTATCGGAAGACTTATTGAACGATATCAATCATGGCAGATACTATGAACAATTTGAGCGTAAAATTGTGATTGTTCCAGATAAAGACAAAGGTTATTTGGAGGTTATTACAGCAACTAGGTTTTTATCTCCGTATCTAAAACCAAAGACTTTTGGCTTAGAGCGGTTTAGTCATTTTTTTTCGTTTTGAGACCGAACAAATTCGTTCGAAGTGTATTATGACCAGTTTGGTTATTAATGGAATTGATTATACTGAAAATGTTCAAATAAAAGATTCTATTGATGAAACTAAGGATTTTATTTACCAAAGGGAGTTTATTTTAGAAAACGTCCCAAGGCAAAAGTTTTATGATGTGACTCATGTCGTTAAATCTTATCGCACATTTCCTATGTATCACATGTCATATAGACTTGCAACTCCTTGTAAAAAGTACTATCTCAAACTTGAAATTAAAGGGAATGAATGTAGTAAATGGCGTGGAGGTTTGAAAATGTTTGCACCAGTAAAATTCGGTGACAATACTATCAATAAACACGATACCCCGCCCGATACTATTCTACAGTGTGTAAAGATAGACGAATGGATTCCTTCTAAATCTGGTTATAGTGTTTTTGCTAGACCAAAACAAGAATACTGGAAAGAATATATTGACATAATTACTGATTAGTGGTATAATAAAGAAGTTGTACGGCTAATATCTTCAAAAATTTTAGTCGACCACCCACGCTTGGTAGAACAAAACCTACCGAGTGGGCGGTAGGTTGAACTATTTTTAAGGAGAAAATGCTATGACAAGAGCAAACGTACAAGTAGTTTTAAACGATACTGCAAAAAATCCGTATTCACAGGAATCTATCATTCGTCGCCTACTTATCAATGGTGCAACGGATGAATATATTATGAAGTTGTTCAATGTTTCAGACAACAAAATTGAGGAACTGAAAGAAAAAAACGAGGAATGTATATCTCAAGTTACCAGATTGATTTCTGAAAACGAAAAGAAATTTGGTCAATATGGTGAATATAACCAGCCAGAAAATCCGATGATTGATTCGTTCATTATTCATCAAATGGCTCTTGCGGAAGCGCTTGGACTTACAATTTCTCAATATCGAGAAATTTGTAAATATTAAACAACTTTTAAGACTTACAAACTGTAGGTCTTTTTTCTTTCCCCTAAATTCTTGTTAAACTAAACCTACCTCTGCTACAATGGCAAGGCTAAGTTAAACAAGGAGATAATCGTGACCAAATACTACATCAATAAATTCAAGGATCTACAGGAAATCAAAATCGGTTATGCTCGTGTCAGCTCCACGGATAACCGCCAAGAGTTAGGCCTAGAGGTTCAGAAAGAAGCTCTGAAGTCTTGTGATATACTTTTTTTATCGAAAAAGAATCAGGGTCTCAGGATAACAGGGTTCAGCTGCTTAAAGCCTTGAAACTAGCTAAAGAACTTAAGCGAATCAACAAACAGGCCTCGCTAGTCGTTTACAAGTTAGATAGACTAACTAGAAAAATGTTTACTCTAGTAAATATATTGGACGAACTAACTATTCATGATATTCAATTAATCAGCCTGAAAGAAAAATATTGCAACAGACTCGCTAACTGGCAAATTACTGGTTGTTATTCTAGGATACGTCGCAGAGATGGAACTAGAAGCTATACGCTCCAGAACCAAAGACGGTTTACGTAAAGCTAAGGAACGAGGTGTTAAATTGGGCAATAAAGGAATTTCTAAAACTAAGGAAAAAGAAGTTATTCAACTTTATCAACAGTCAAATCTAACGGCTAAAGAGATTTCTCAAACTTCCAACATATCCACGGCCACCCTTTATAATATCTTAAAAGCGCAATAATATAAAAACAAAAATCAAAAAAACACCCTCTAAGTGCTTGCATTTATGAGATAAAATGGTAAAAATAAAAACTGTCAAAACATTCTAGCAGACGAACGTTTGTTAGAATTCTCAAAAGATTGAAAAATTCATTTTCTAAATGCTGGTTTCATCAGGTTTTATGCCTTTTTGAAGCTAGCATTTTTTGTTTTTTAAGCGTTCTATTTGACGTTCGTCCATTAGAATCTACCAAATGCTTTGTAGCAGAGGTTATTTGGAGGAGAAAAGTTTAGACTTTCAAAAACAAAAAACGGAGGAAAAACAAATGAAAAATATTGCTAAATACGGAATCGTATTGCTTTCAGTAGCTGTTCTAGGAGCAACTACTACCGTTTCAATGACAGTTTCTGCTGATGATGGAGCTCCGGCTAGTGCTACTTCACGTCCAACTTATAGTGTTCAAGTTACTCACTGGGACACTTCAAGTCGTCGTCCAAAGATGATTGAACAGCAGAATGTTCAGTTATCTGAGGGTGATACTTATACTGTTGTCCCTAACCAATATGATGGCTATAAATTTACCAAAGCCATCACACCGAATGAAGATGGCCTAGGTGTGGATGTGGAGCTTCCTCACCAGCTCAAGTATGGAGGTCTAAAACAAATAGACCTCTTGTATAAGAAAGCTGAACCTGAAAAGCCAGCTCCGAACCCAGAGCAACCAGAAAAACCAACGCCAGCTCAGACCCAGAAATTTAACATCAATTACTGGGCTCTCAGAGGAGGAGAAGGAGCGAACAGTCTTGGAACCGATACTGTAGAACTCTCACCAGGTGAGACCTATACAGTCCAGAAAAAAGATTTTCCTGGATACGAATTCCAGGGAGCTTCAATAGACAATGGCGCTACGGGCACCGACGTTGAATTGCCGTATAACTTAAAGTACGGCGATAGCAACCAAGGGATTGATCTTATTTATAAGAAAAAATCCCAAAAACCAGCTGAGCCGGAACAACCAGAACAACCAGAAACCCCAGCACCGACACCTACGCCAAATCCAGACCCTAAACCAACCCCAACTCCAGATCCTAAGCCAACGCCAAATCCAAGCGACAACGGCAATAACAGTAGTCAAGGTAACAAACTCAATCCGAGCGATAACAAACCTAGTGACAATGGAAATAGTAAGTCTGAAAACCCAACAGATAATCAAAATCCAGCTAAAAACGGTAACGATTCAACTCCGTCCGACAATGGTGAAAAACAAAACAATTCAAATCAAGGGGATAATAACAGGGATACAACCAAGCAATCTGAAATTAATAAACCCGATGAAATTACTAAAAACAAACTCCCAAATACTGGTGAAGCCGTTTCTAGCCTAGGATTCCTAGGTGTAGGGCTCCTTTCTAGTTTAGGTTTGACTAAGAAACGCTATAAAGGAAGACACGAACGTCACTAATAGTTACAGTTTTGAAAAGGTTATTATAAATAAACAAAATCTGTTTATAGTCTTATAAGGTTTTGTCTGATAATAATACATTTAAAAAAAGACGGTTATTTGAACCGTCTTTTGTTTTACCTATAAGATGTGTGAACTCAGATTATTTTTTTAGACTGCTGAGTGTCAGACTATCCTAAAAATGCTGATTTTTAAAGAGGTAGAGTGGTCTTGGCTATCGGATTACTATTTAATTGATGATAGGAGATGTGTGGTATAATATGGTTAGAGTATAACGAGGTGTGCTTATGAAAAATAGAAAAAAATCAGTATTCAAAATTTTCGTCTGTTAAAAGATTTCTCTCTTATTTTGAAGGATAATCTCTCTTTAATTGTTGGGAAAAAAATAATTGCGGTAAAAACCTCAATTTTAACTAGTTTAGAGAAAAATATTAAATAAAAACAAGTTCATTATTTTGGGAAGATGTTAATTTAAGTCGACGACAAGAAATTTTTTTGAAAAAAAGTTAAACAAGTTGATGATGTCCCTGAGGATGAATTGAGAGATATATTAGGTATCAAACTTCAAATATTAATCAGCTATTCGGAAGATGATTCTTATGAAAAATATCCAAAAATTTATGATGGATTTAAATCCTAAAAAAATAATTATATCCTTCTTGATTTTTTTCTTGGACTATTCCTATTGACGAAGTTAAAAAAATTGAACGTTTTAATCTCCGATTCTCTGAATGATTTTTCGAAATTTGAGTCTTTCATGAAGAAAAAAACGCAAAAGTGTTTTCGAACTTCAGATTCGTTCATTAGGATATGACCCTGAAACTAGAGAATCAACAGAAGAAAAATCCGAACTCCTCGATATGAAAGATATCAGTAAGGTTGTAAAAATAAGAGGAGTTAGCGCTAATCGGGAGATGTCAAATAAGGAAAAATAACCACTCACTTTCTAAGCAATCAAATCTTTATTACAAACTGAATAGTAATGATGAAATTGATGGTCAGGCGAACGATATTCTTCAAGAAGCCGTCATTAAAGCAGATGAAATTTTTAACAACCGCATACAGTGGAGATGGGCAGACTGAGGGAATTTTTTTAATTCGGTCTTTAACCGAGTAAAGAAATTTGGAGGAACGGATGGTACAACAGAGCTATCTATACAATCCTCGTTGTCAGAACGAGAACTATTAAGTAGTAATGCTACACTATTTTATAAACACGATGATAGTTTGTTGCCAGAATCATATAATGGCCTAGGGTATTTAAATTTGTATGGAATGATTTTTGAAATTGAAACATTGATGACAGGTATTAAGCAAGATCCTGCCGATATAAATTTAATTTATATTGAAGAGCCTGAATCGCACACGCATCCACAGCTGCAGTACATTTTTATAAAAAATATTAAGGAACTATTAAATCAACACCTAAAAAGAATTAAAACAGATTGACGAAAGAAAATCTATTCAATCACTAATTACTACTCATTCATCTCATATAGTTTCTGATTGTGATTTTGATGATTTAATCTATTTTAAACGAGAGGATGGACAAATTGTATCCAAGCCATTTAACTCATTGAAAAATGAGTATAGCGATGATCGACAGGGTTATAAGTTTGTAAAACAATACCTAACCCTTAACCGTAGTGAATTTTTTTTCGCAGATAAAGTGATTTGCATTGAAGGAGATACAGAAAGGATTCTTATACCCACTATGATGCAGAAAGTAGATGAAGAAAATCCAGTAGAACCATCAATGATGCCATTGCTATCCCAGAATATATCAATTATAGAAACAGGTGCGCATTCACAAGTATTTAGAAAGTTATTTGATTTCCTTGGAATTAAAGTGCTAATTATTACTGATATCGACCCTGCAAAAAAGAATAATGAAAGCCGATTTGTTTCTTGCGACGCTACGGAAGCTACTTCTACCACGAATGCCTCTATAAAAAGACTTTTTCGAAATTTCAGGAGATGACATTTTTTTCAATAATTACAGATAAAACTTTTTGAGGAAAAAAATAAATGCAAACGGAAATATTAGAATTGCTTACCAAACTCCAGAATCTGATGGCTATCAGCCAGCCAGTTTTGAAGATGCATTTATCAGTTTAAATAAAAAAATTTTATTATTGATAAAAGAGATGGGCTAATTAAGTATGAGGCTCTAAAAAAATTTTTGACACTATCGAAGTAGATAATTTTTTTATAATTTCGCTCGGGAGAAAGTAAACAAGAAGTCTGCTTTTTGCTTCAAGTTTATTATATTTTTGAAGATGATCAAAATATCTGGAAAAATTCCTAAGTATATTTCGGAGGGATTATTATGGTTGAGAGAACAATAGAGCCAGAAGTTGAAAAAGTATTTGAAGCAATACATAAGGGTTTAAATTTTATTCTTGAAGGGGGTGCAGGTAGTGGAAAAAAACTTACTCTCTCATTTCAATTATTGAAAAAAATATCAAGGGAAGAGCCGGATAAATCTATTGTATGTATCACCTATACAAATAATGCCGTGGCTGAGATAAAAATCTCGTATAAGCAATGACAAACTCCGGGTATCTACAATACATGAATTTATATGGCATATAATCGGCAAATTCCAAAAAGGAAATTAAAGAATGCTTAGTCGAATTAATTAATGATACAGAACAGAAATCTTTTCTAAAAACCTCGAAACATTCCTGATACTGAACCAGTTTCTCTGGATTACTTTGACAGTATTTGTATTGAATATGATGAACGTTATTCGATGACACCAAACAATAATAATGTCCAAATTAGCCATGATCATATCTTAATCCTGGCTGAAAAAATGTTTTCGAAATATACAAAACTATCTGATATTTTAATCGATATTGCGAATTACATCTTTGTTGATGAATATCAAGATACAAGTCCTTTAGTTATAGAGATATTGCTAAATCATATTCAAAATAGATCCAAGAAAAATATCGTCGGATTCTTTGGTGATTTCATGCAAGCTATTTATGATTCGGGAGTTGGAGATCTAGATTCTTATAAATTAGAGAAGATCCAAAAGGAACAAAACCGACGTAACCCTACAAAAAGTTATTGATTTGGCAAATAAATTTAGAAATGATGATTTAATTCAAATTCCGTCGGAAGATGTAAATGCTCCTAACACAGATAACGGGATTCCAATTCAAGGTACAGTAAAAATTCATTTACGGAGAGAATGTAGAACAACTCAAACTTCTGAGAGATAGCTCGCTTTATAAAGAATTAGGGTTTGATAATTCTACTATAACTAAAGAATTGCGACTAACCCACAAACTCAATTCAGAAATGGCGGGATTTTTGGATCTGTTTGAACTATATAATTCGGATATTTTTTTGTAAAATTAATTTCAAAGCTGAGAAAGAAAAATTGATGCAGGTAGCCTAGATGCTATTGGAAAAAAACATTTGAACAGTTAGCTGAAGAAGCACAAATTAAAGTAAGCCGAAAAAAAGCCCTTTATTAGTTGATGAAATAAAGTCCAATCCGGTATATTCTGATTTTTTTATAATGAAATAAAAAGCAACCCCATTTGAAGAAATAGTAGATAAAATTAGAATAAATAAAGATTCCCTGCTTTCTTATAAATTCAACGGACTAATTAACCGCTATGAAGCCGGCACATATAGAGACAAAAATACTAAAGAAACTTGATCTAATTTATGAGTTGCTTGAATTATACAATTCGGGCCAATTTAATCAGTTTTTTTGAGGCTTATTAAATATAAAAATCATGTCTTCAAGAAATAAAAGTAAATCTTGCTAATATCATGATCAGAATATCAGATACGTCAAATACTATTGGAACCGTACTAAATATCGCGCTACGGAATCGATTAATTCTGCAGGATGATTTGTTTGATGATTATATAGAGCATAGCGGTTATTACTTATGGTCAAGAATTAAGAATCTTCCTTTTCAAGAATACATGAATTGTATGGCTTATTTAAGAGAGTATGTTTCTGTCATGACTCAACATAAGGTTAAAGGGAGCGAATATGATAATGTTTTAGTCCTACTAGATAATGGCAAATGGACGCAATATGACTTTAAGACCTTATTTGGGCAAGGCTCGAAAAAAATACAGATGTTCGAAATAGAACTAAAAAAAGTTGTTTTATGTTACAGTTACTAGAACTAAGAAAAAAATCTAATTATTTACATGCCAAGTAATGATCAACAAATTATTGAAAAAGCACGGAATTATTTTTGAGGCAGGAGATATTCTAAATATTTCCGATATTAGTAGTGCAGGAAAATGACCCACTAAAAAAGCGACCTTAAAGGTTGCTTTTTATTAGGGTTAGAGGCTGTCTAGTTATTGGACTGCTGGGTGGGGTGTGCTATAATAGATTTATGGATAAAAAAATATGAAAAAAATCTCCCAAGATTTGGGTGTAACCTTAAAAGCAAATCGATACCGTTCTAAGTTTGACAGCTGAAGGGGCGACGATTCCCTTTATCGCGCGTTATCGAAAGGATATGACTGGTAGTCTGGATGAGGTGGCGATTAAGGCCATTATCGACTTGGATAAAAGTCTGACTAATCTCAACGATCGTAAAGAAGCTGTCTTGACTAAGATTCAAGAACAAGGTAAGCTAACAAAGGACTTGGAAGAAGCTATCTTAGCTGCCGAAAAACTAGCAGATGTAGAAGAACTTTACCTTCCTTTCAAGGAAAAAGCGTCGGACCAAGGCAACCATTGCCCGTGAAGCTGGACTTTTTCCTCTTGCGCGCTTGATTTTTGCAAAACGTAGCTGACTTAGAGAAAGAGGCCGAGAAGTTTGTCTGTGAAGGATTTGAGACTGGTCAAGAAACCTTAGCTGGTGCGGTTGATATCTTGGTCGAAGCTTTATCTGAAGACGTCAATCTACGTGCTATGACTTATCAGGAAGTGCTGAGACATTCTAAAATCACTTCACAGGTCAAGGATGAAAGTCTTGATGAAAAACAAGTTTTTCAGATTTATTATGATTTTTCAGAGACAGTTGGCAACATGCAGGGCTATCGTACCTTGGCGCTCAACCGTGGGGAAAAATTAGGCATTTTGAAAGTTGGTTTTGAACACGCGACGGATCGTATCCTAGCTTTCTTTGCAGCGCGTTTCAAGGTGAAGAATGCCTATATTGATGAAGTTATCCAGCAATCTGTTAAGAAAAAAGTCTTGCCTGCTATTGAGCGACGCATTCGGACAGAATTGACTGAGAAAGCGGAAGAAGGGGCTATCCAACTCTTTTCAGATAACCTGCGCAATCTCCTCTTGGTTGCTCCGCTGAAAGGGCGCGTGGTCCTGGGCTTTGACCCTGCCTTTCGTACAGGTGCCAAGCTGGCTGTCGTTGATGCGACAGGGAAAATGCTGACGACCCAAGTCATCTATCCTGTTAAACCAGCCTCTGCTCGACAAATTGAAGAAGCCAAGCGAGACTTAGCCGACCTGATCGGTCAATACGGTGTGGAAATTATTGCCATCGGAAATGGAACGGCCAGTCGTGAAAGTGAAGCTTTTGTAGCGGAAGTTCTTAAAGATTTCCCTGAAGTCAGTTATGTTATCGTCAATGAAAGTGGCGCTTCGGTCTACTCTGCCAGTGAACTTGCTCGTCAGGAGTTCCCAGACTTGACCGTTGAAAAGCGCTCTGCTATCTCTATCGCCCGTCGTTTGCAAGATCCACTTGCAGAGTTGGTCAAAATTGATCCTAAGTCAATCGGTGTCGGACAGTATCAGCACGACGTAAGTCAAAAGAAACTATCTGAGAGTCTGGACTTTGTTGTCGATACCGTGGTCAACCAAGTCGGTGTCAATGTCAATACAGCCAGCCCAGCTCTTCTTTCCCACGTAGCTGGACTCAATAAAACCATCTCCGAAAATATCGTCAAGTATCGTGAAGAAGAGGGAAAAATCACTTCACGCGCTCAAATCAAGAAGGTTCCTCGTCTGGGTGCTAAAGCCTTTGAGCAGGCAGCTGGATTCCTCCGTATCCCTGAAAGTAGCAATATCCTTGATAATACTGGAGTTCACCCAGAGAACTACACTGCGGTTAAGGAACTCTTCAAACGCTTAGATATCAAGAATCTAAACGAAGAAGCCCAAAAATAAGCTTAAGTCCCTTTCAGTCAAGGAAATGGCGCAAGAGCTAGAACTTGGACCAGAAACTCTTAAAGATATTATTGCTGACCTTCTCAAACCAGGTCGTGATTTCCGTGACTCTTTTGATGCTCCAGTTCTCCGTCAAGATGTTCTGGATATCAAGGATCTTGTTGTCGGACAGAAGCTGGAAGGTGTGGTACGGAATGTCGTTGACTTCGGTGCCTTCGTTGATATCGGGATTCACGAGGACGGCTTGATTCATATTTCCCATATGAGTCGCAAATTTATCAAACATCCCAGCCAAGTGGTGTCGGTCGGAGATTTGGTAACGGTTTGGGTTAAGAAAATCGATACTGAACGTGAAAAAGTTAATCTGTCGCTCCTAGCTCCCGATGAATCTAACTGATTACGTTAATCATGTTTCCCTAGAAGACTTTGGTAGACCTTTCACACACCAAGCTCAGTGGAATTCTCGTCTGCGAACGACAGGTGGGCGATTTTTCCCCAAGGATGGGCATTTGGATTTTAATCCCAAGGTGTATAATGAACTTGGTTTGGAAGTTTTTCGCAAAATCGTGCGCCATGAGCTTTGTCACTATCACCTTTATTTTCAGAAAAAGGGGTATCGCCATAAGGACCGAGATTTCAAGGAACTTTTGAAAGAAGTGGATGGACTACGCTTTGCACCACCTTTGAAAAGTCAAGATAGTTACCTAGTCTATCAGTGCCAATCTTGCCAGCAAATCTATCAACGCAAGAGAAAGATTGACACGAAACGTTATCGCTGTGGCGTCTGTCGTGGCAAACTCGTCATCTTAAATCGGCCTAAGGACTGATGTTCTTGATCCCGTCTTATGCTATACTACTTGTAAAAATACCGAAAGAGGAACAAATCATGAATACAAAATTTTATAAAATGAGACGAAATCGCATGGTGTCAGGAGTTTTAGCTGGTCTATCAGACAAGTGGAAACTTGATGTAACCCTAGTCCGCTTTCTCTTTGCCATTTTTACCGTGGCAAATTTTGGAATTGGTGTGATAATCTACATCATTCTTGCCTCTATCCTGCCAACTAAGGAAGAGATTGAAGCCGAAATGTACGGAACAGGACCACGCAAACGTAAGGAAGCCCAAGCTATTGAAGACAATGATGGCTGGTTTTGGTGAGATTTAACAGGGAAAATTTATTATTTGCACTATGTTACTTAAAAGAAGCAGCATAAATGACTGAAAATCCCTTGTGGTTATTTAGCCACAAGGGATTTTGATATTTAAGTATATTCTTTTCCATCTTGAGAGAGATGAATTACCTGATCAGCCATTTTCCAGATACTAGGATTGTGAGTTGCGATGATAATTGTTCTATGAGCATTACGAAGTTCAAGGAGAATTTCCATAATTTCCTTGGAATTTTTTGGATCTAGCGAGGCGGTAGGCTCATCGGCTAAAATTAAAGGAGGATCTTTCAGGATAATCTTAGCAAGTGCTACGCGTTGAGCCTCGCCACCAGATAATTCATAGATTTTTTGGTTGAGGCTTAGATAATCTAGTCTGACAGCTTGCAGTGCTTGAAGAAGAAGTCTCTCTTTTTCTTGTTTCTTGTTCTGTTTTTTGCCAATCAGTCCCAGCTCAAGGTTTTCTCGAATGGTCTGACTTTCTAATAGTCCGAAGTTCTGGAAGAGATAACCTAGCTCGTTACGATAGAATTCCTCATTTTTTAGTGAAGTCAAAGACTTTCCTTTGTAAACTATTTCTCCTTTGTCGAAAGTCTCTAGTTTTGCAAGCATATTGAGTAAAGTGGTTTTTCCACAACCACTGTCTCCTATCAAAGCATATACCATACCACTTTGAAAATTCAGATTCAAGTCTGAAAAAATAATACGAGAACCAAATTGTTTCCAAATATGTTGTAATTCAATCATACTATCCTCCTTTGATGATGCTAGCATAGGTTTTACTTTCCTTCTTATCACAAATCTTCAATAGAAGAACAGCTAAACTTGAAAAGCTGAAAAATAGGCTCAGGGTAATCCAGATATTCTTAGAAATAATGAAAGCTAGACCACTTCCGAGAAAGAGAGCTATTATTTGAGAAGTGATATATCTACTGTGTAATTCAAAGAAATAATAGCCTGCGATTTTTTTCAAGAATATGGTTTTGCGAAAGGCTTCAAAATAGAGCAGATTTAAACTTGTAAGCAGCAAAATTGAAGTCAAAATAGCAAACATAGCACTCGCTAAGTTACTAAAAATTTCGATTTTAATTTTTTGATTTAACTGGAGATAGGTTTCCCTAGCAGACGATAGCTTTGAGACCATATGATCAAGTTGATAGTGTTTCAAAAGTTCTTGTGTCTGGTGGAGGTCTGTAAAATAGAGATATTCTAGATTTGTAAACCAGAAGATGGAGGAAGCCTTGCCAAGTGCTTTAGGAGAAAGCACAAGAAAGATGGGATTTGATAACCATTGATCATAAGCAATATGGGCGGTATTATAGAGAAATACATCATTTTTTTGATTGGTATAAGCTATACTAACTTCGACAGTTTGATTAGACTTGCTACTGTATAATCGGTTGGTTAACTCTTGTTGCAAGGTTGATTTTATATCTTTTTCATTTTTTTGTAGTTCTTCTGGGAGTATGGCAAGAATCTGTCCATCTTTTGAGGGTGTTGATTTTTGAAAGGTTTCTGATGTTAACTTTTATACCTTCTTTTTTGAAGTAGTTAGGTGTTACATAGAGAATATTTTTTCCTTCCACACCATAAGGGTTATTTTCAGTTTCATTATGATTTGAGGTAGCTTGCTTAAGAGCTTGCTCAACTAGATTATGTTTAATAAGGAAGGCATTCTCATTATCTATAGCATGCTGAATAAAGTCAAACCATTTATCAGCATTTGTCTGCAGTTCATCTAAATTTTTCATCTGACTGGAACGCCCTGTTTGAAGAGTAACAACATTGGAGCGTTGTTCCCAAGTAGCTTGTCCAGCCTCATTTTTTTCAAGGATATGATAGTAAGTAGACATACGTCCAAATCCTACAATAACCAGTAGAATGGCAAATACCTGACCAAAGTAGAGAATGCGTAGAATTGACTTGATTGGTAATTTTCCTTTGATGATAGAGAGGAGATGAACTTTTTTCAAAGAAATGGTAAAAAGAAGGGCAATTAGGAGACTAAGTAAGAAAAGTAGGCTATTGTAAAGAATAAAAAGTATTCCTAAAAAAGTTTGAACCTCATAAGGATATCCTAGGGAAATGAGCAAGACACTTGCTATCAGCAAAGCAGGAAGACCAAAAAGAAGGATATCAAGTCCGTCTCTTGCGAGAGAACGAAAGAAGAGATGGCTCAGTCGTTCACCAGAAATCAACCGAATCCCTGACTGAGAGAGAGATTGAATTTGGCCAATAACAATCAAAGCTAAGAAAGTCAGCAAAAAGATTAACATACTGGTAAGCTGATCAGGTTGGGTAAAGAGGGCAAGTACAAAGGATACTCTGTCATTTTCAAATGCATTCGCTTTTTCTAGTCCAAGTTCTTTCAGATGAGTGGCCAATTCTTGACTAGTTAGGGATCCGCTGATAATATTGTAGTTGTTGAGAAGATCGCTCTTGTGAATGCTTTCTTGACTTGCTGGAGGCATCCAGTCTGGGAGTTTCCCATCTCCAAAAACTTCGTAGTAAGTTTGTGATTTTCCATCACTATCTACTTCCCAAATGGTTCTTGCGATAAGACTATTATGTTCTTTAGCAAGACTATTTAATTCTTCTTTAACGGTAGAATAATTTGCTTGCCCACTGAGTACAGCCACACCTGGAAATAGGCGTTGAGGAAGAGCTTCTTTCCAAAAGGACAGAGTGGCAATGAGAAAGAAAGTTAAAAGAAGATTGCTGATGAAGAGAAAAACACGTTTCATAGGAACCTCTTTCTAAAAGAGGGGCTGAACCTCCCTCCTTATAGCAGTGATACGAATGATAGTTTAGCACTTTTAAAAAAATAATTAGCAGAAAGCCGATTCTTTTTAAAAAGATGTTAAAGAAAGCCTTTTCATAATTTAATTTTTACTATTATTTTAAGGATAAAACAAGCAATGACAGGACTTCTTATAGTAGCTATTTTCAAAAAAATTCTTCAATCTTACAAAAATGTAAGATTAAAGTCTCTTTTGTAAGGTTAGGTTATGGCAAGCCGTCTTTTTTTGCGATAAACTAGTCTCATAAAGAACAAAGGAGTAAAAACCATGAAAAAGAATCTTACAAAAGAAAAAGAAGGAAAACCAAGTCAAAAAGATATCGAGCGTGTTCAATTAGGGATGCGCTATGATGCAAGCACAGTTTCAATTGATGGGATATTAAGAAGGAGAAGATCATGACACTTTTTAGATGTAAAAACACGTTCAAAAAATTTATAAAACACGTTTTCAAGGCAACCAAGTAGAGGCTCTCAAAGACATTCACTTTACCGTGGAAAAGGGTGACTACGTTGCTATCATGGGTGAGTCTGGTTCTGGGAAATCCACTCTACTCAACATCCTTGCTATGCTTGACAAACCAACTCGGGGGCAGGTCTACCTAAACGGAACAGACACAGCAACCATTAAAAATTCTCAGGCTTCTAGCTTCCGTCGTGAGAAGTTGGGATTTGTCTTCCAAGACTTTAATTTACTAGATACCCTGTCTGTTAAGGACAATATCTTGCTTCCACTAGTGTTATCACGAAAACCCATCACGGAGATGATGAAGAAATTGGTGGTGACAGCTGAAAATTTGGGTATCAACCAATTGCAAGAGAAGTATCCTTACGAGATTTCAGGAGGTCAAAAGCAGCGGGTAGCAGTAGCACGCGCCATCATTACAGAGCCTGAAATTCTCCTTGCCGATGAGCCAACAGGCGCCCTTGACTCCAAGTCGTCCGCAGCTCTTCTAGATGTTTTTGATGAAATCAATGAGCGTGGGCAAACCATTCTCATGGTAACCCACTCAACAGCGGCAGCTAGCAGGGCCAAGCGCGTTCTCTTTATCAAGGACGGCATTCTTTACAACCAAATCTACCGTGGAGAAAAGACAGAACGTCAGATGTTCCAAGAAATCTCTGATACTTTGACTGTTATGGCAAGCGAGGTGAATTAGTATGTTCCGATTAACCAATAAGTTAGCGGTGTCAAACTTGATTAAAAACCGCAAACTCTATTATCCCTTTGCCCTTGCTGTTCTCTTAGCAGTGACCATCACGTATCTCTTTTACTCATTGTCACTTAATCCTAACATTGGCAAGATCCGAGGGGGAGAAACTATCTCTATGACCCTCGCTCTCGGTATGGTGGTTGTTACCATCGCTTCTGGGATTATTGTCCTCTATGCCAATAGTTTTGTTATGAAGAACCGCTCCAAGGAACTAGGTGTATATGGTATGCTGGGTCTCGAAAAGCGCCATTTGATCAGTATGGTTTTTAAGGAGCTTCTTATTTTTGGTTCCTTAACCTTGACAGCTGGTCTCGGTCTAGGAGCTCTCTTTGATAAGCTAATCTTTGCCCTTCTTCTGAAGCTGATGAAAATGAAGGTAGAGCTCGTTTCGACCTTCCAACCAATTGTCTTTATCCTAGTTCTCATCGTTTTTGGGGCTATCTTCCTGGGTTTGATTTTTATCAATGCTTTTCGTATTGCACGCATGAATGCCCTTCAGCTCTCTCGTGAAAAAGCCAGTGGTGAGAAAAAAGGACGTTTCTTAGGTCTTCAAACCATTCTAGGTTTGATTAGTATGGGAGCTGGCTATTTTCTAGCAGTTACCGTTGAAAATCCACTTAATGCTGTGCTGATTTTCTTTGTAGCGGTCTTACTGGTAATCTTTGGTACCTATCTCTTGTTCAATGCAGGGATTACAGTATTCCTACAAATCTTGAAGAAAAACAAGCGTTACTATTACCAACCCAACAACATGATTTCCGTATCCAATCTCATCTTCCGTATGAAGAAAAATGCGGTTGGTTTGGCTACGATCGCCATCCTTTCAACCATGGTCTTGGTGACTATGTCTGCTGCAACGAGTATCTTTAAAGGCTCTGAAACTTTCAAGAAAGTCATGAATCCACATGATTTTGGAATTACAGGACAGAATGTTGAAAAAGAAGACATAAATAAACTCCTAGACCAGTATGCTAGCGATAAAGGATTGACTGTCACAAAGAAAGAAGTCCTTACATACAGTAACTTTGGTGTGGCAAACCAAGAAGGTACGAAATTGACAATCTTTGAGAAAGGTCAAAATCGTGTTCAACCGAAAACTATTTTTATGGTCTTTGATCAAAAATACTACGAGAATATGACGGGGCAAAAACTTGCACTTTCAGGTAAGGAAGTCGGATTGTTTACTAGAAACAAAGAACTTCAAGGACAGAAAGAACTCACTCTAAATAATCAGACCTACACCGTTAAAGAAGAGATTAAAAATGATTTCATTCTAGGACATGTGCCAAATCAGTACAATATTCTAACTTCGGACTACAACTATCTGGTTGTTCCTGACTTGAAAGCCTTTCTTGACCAGTATCCTAATTCTTCCATCTTTAATCAATACTACGGTGGTATGAACGTAACGGCTAGCGAGGAAGAGCAGCTTAAGATTGCAGATGACTATTCCAAATTCGTCAACAACTTTAATAGAGAATTAAACAAAGAAGGAAGCTATGTTTACGGAAGTAATCTGGCTGATAGCAGTGCGCAGGTGAGTGCTCTCTTTGGTGGAGTTTTCTTTATCGGTATTTTCCTCTCTATCATCTTTATGGTGGGAACTGTTCTGGTTATTTACTACAAACAAATCTCTGAGGGCTATGAAGACCGTGAACGCTTTATCATTTTGCAAAAGGTCGGACTCGATCAAAAGCAAATCAAGCAAACCATCAACAAACAGGTCCTAACTGTTTTCTTCCTTCCATTGCTATTTGCCTTCCTACACCTTGCCTTTGCCTATCACATGCTTAGCCTGATCCTAAAAGTCATTGGGGTGCTAGATGCGACCATGATGTTGACCGTTACATTGTCCATCTGTGCTATCTTCCTCATCGTCTACATTTTGATCTTTATGATTACCTCAAGAAGTTATCGCAAGATTGTGCAAATGTAAAAAAAGATACCTCGAAATTCATCGAGGTATTTCTTTTATCTTAGATACTAAAGAGTTGTCCCAAGAGGAAGGTTACGCCCATGGTGAGAAGCCCGATACAGAGGTTACGGACCATAGCAGTTTTCGTAGGAGCCTTTCCTAGTTTAGCACTAGTATAGCCTTTAATGAGAAGGGAAAGGGCTACGATAAAAACAGTAGCAGGGATCCGAAAGTCACTTGGAAACTGTAATCGAAAGCATAGGAGGAAGACTTCCCAGTATAAAGGCGATAAAGCTAGAGATAGCAGCATGCCAAGGATTAGTAAACTCTTCGTACTCGATTCCATACTTTTCCTCGACCAAGGCTTTGAGTGGATTTTTTAAAAAGGCCTTGTTGGTCAAGAGTTGGGCGGACGTTTCACACTCACCATTTTGAAGGTAAGCAGCATAGAGGGATTGTTTTGCAGATTCGATGTCTTTATCCAAGAGTAATTGTTCTCTAGCGACAGCAGCTTCTTCCGTGTCTTTCTGAGTGGATACAGAGACATATTCGCCACCTGCCATAGAAAAAAAGCACCAGCGAGGATAGCGGCTAGTCCAGATAAAAAGATGATCCAGATATTGCTTGTCGCACTAGCAACCCCGATAACCACTCCAGCAATGGAAATAATCCCATCATTGGCACCGAGAACGCCCGCGCGTAGGATATTGAGTCGTCCTGCAAAGTTTGCATCAATTTCATGTTTTAATTCTGTCAATAGTCATCTCCTTTCTCTCCATTATAGAGAAAAAGAGTAAGGGAATACAAACTTTTTAAAACTATCTGAAAAAAAGTTCTACGATTCTAATCTTTAAGCCCTTTTTGACTTTACCAAAAAAAGGCTACTTTAAAGTCTCAAATATTAAATTTTCTGACAATTTATTGAAAAAAATGAGTGAAGACATGTTATAATGGAACGAAAAATAAATTCAGGATTCCTGAACCAATAGGAGTAAATAATGAAAAAACTAGGTGTTGTCCTTTTATCTTCTGCTTTGCTATTGACAGCATGTGCAGTCCGTTTTGAAAAATCAACCGAGACAAGTGATTCCTCTAAGGTGACAGCTTTATCAGATGACAAACAAAAATTGCTTGATAAGGCAACCGCAGATTATAAGACCTTTGTCCAAGGACAAATTGATAAACTCTTAACAGATACAGAAGGCTTTGTCCAGCTTTTGAAAGACGGAAAACTGGAGGAAGCCAAGAAAGCTTATCCACTTGTTCGTATGGCTTATGAAAGTTCAGAACCAATCGCTGAGAGTTTTGGTGAGTCAGATGTTAAGATTGACTTTCGTCTAGCAGACTATGTGGATGAAAATAAGACCGAGGAAGGTTGGTCAGGTTTCCACCGTATCGAGCGTATCCTTTGGGAAGAAAACACAACTAAGGGGACCGAAAGTTATGGTGATCAGCTTGTCAATGATATCAAAGAGTTGAAGGCTAAGGTAGCGACTGTTGAAGTAGATCACAAGATTATGTTGACTGGAGCAGTTGACTTGCTCAATGAAGTAGCAACAAGTAAGATTACAGGTGAAGAGGAAATTTACTCTCATACAGATTTGTACGACTTCCGCGCTAATATCGAGGGAGCAGAAAAAGATATTCCAACTCTTTAAACCTTTACTAGAAAAAAATCAGATGCGGATCTAGTCAAAGAATTAGAAGCTGATTTCAAATCGGTTAATAGCTTGTTGGACAAACATATGACGGACAAGGAACACTACAAACTTTATACAGACTTATCAAAAAGAAGACACCAAAGAATTGGCTGAAGCCGTGACAAAAACTTGGTGAACCTCTATCACAAATGGGCAAATTTCTTGATGGAGAATAGGCAGTATGACTAAGAAAGACGAAAATTTTTTTGAGAAAAAAATGGACCGTCGAGAATTTCTAAAAAAAGCGGGTATTGGAGGTGCTGGGCTAGCACTCGGTCTCTCCGGTGCCTCCGCTTTTTTAGCACCTAGGTTAGACAAACAGGAAAAAATCTCGTACGGTAATGAAAAGATTGACTTTTATGGGAAACACCAAGCGGGTATCACGACCCCTATGCAAAAAAATATTTATTTTGTTGTCCTAGATTTGCATACGACAGATAAAGATAAGATTATCCAACTGTTCAAGGATTGGACAGAATATAGTAGCAAGTTGGTAGAAGGAGAATTGGTCAAAAAAGATGGTCAGAATGCCCTCTTGCCACCGAGTGACACTGGAGAAACCGTGGGGCTAAATCCTCATCGTTTAACGCTGACTTTTGGTGTGTCTGCTAGTTTCCTGAAAAAGATGAATTTAGAGCAAAAACGTCCTAAACTTTTTAAGGATTTACCCCCCTTCCCCAAAGAGCAGCTACGTGAAAAATATACTGGGGGAGATATTGTTATCCAAGCTTGTGCAGATGACGAGCAAGTTGCTTTTCATGCTATTCGAAACCTTATCCGTAAAGGGAGAAATGCGGTGACCCTCCGTTGGAGTCAATCTGGATTTGCTGCTATCGGAGATCGTCTGGAGACACCGCGCAATCTTTTTGGTTTCAAGGACGGAACTGCTAATGTGACCAAAGAGAAGGATTTTGATCGTGTTGTCTGGGCTGACAGCAAGGACTGGATGGAAAATGGATCCTACATGGCTGTTCGCCGCATCCAGATGTTTCTCGATACTTGGGATCGAACCAATCTTGAAGAGCAAGAAAATACCTTTGGTCGCTACAAGGAAAGTGGTGCTCCCTTTGGCAAGAAGAATGAATTTGATGAAGTGGATCTGAGTCTTTTACCAGATGATTCGCATGTTCGATTAGCCAAAGAGGTAGATAAGCCACTTTTACGACGTTCCTATTCATACTCAGATGGCATTGATGATAAGACTGGACAATTTGACACTGGTTTACTCTTTATCTCTTTCCAAAAGGATCCAGATCATTTTATCAAGGTTCAAACCAACCTCGGAGCTACTGACAAGATGAATGAGTATGTAACCCACATCGGTAGCGGTCTCTTTGCCTGCTTTGGTGGAGTAGAGAAAGGAGGCTATATTGGCCAGAAATTATTGGAAGACTAGTATTTGTTTTGTTACTTTGTCTTTTCTCTTGTTAGCTATGTCTCCTGTTGGTGCTAAGGAAAGTCTAAGTTCTTATTTTGTGAAGATTACGGATGCCTCTCAGGCTTTAAAAAATGGAAATCAGAAAGAAGCTAAGGCCCTGGTTAGAGAAATGGCGACGGATTTTTGAAAAAAAGTAGAACATGCTGATTCGGACGCTGGAAAGGTTGTCAAGGAGAAACTTGCTCTTTCAGGGGAAATTAGTGAAGAAAATTTGACACAAATCTCTTCTGCTCTTCTAGCTTTTGAAAAAGAACAAAATCCAATAGATCTAAATGCGGAGAAGGAGAAACTTGTTAGTCGCTTAAAACCACGTTTTGAGACTTTGGATAAGGCAATTTCTTCCAAAAGACATAGAGCAAATTCGAGAAGCCTATAAAAAGATGAATTCAACTTGGACGATCAATGAGAGTATTGTCCGTGACAACAGTACAAGTCATTATGGTCAAGTAGAAACTGCTATCTCTTTCTTACGGAGTAGTATCGAAACGGAGCCGACAGATTATGATGCCATCCAGTCTTCTTTTAATGACTTAAAAACTGCCATTGATAACTTCTTAGCTGGTAAAGAAGTGGAGAAAAACTTCTTCCAATCTAAGTCTCAAAGACGGCATTGAGCTTCTCAAAAAAAGCTTTGGAAGAATTTAATTCCGGAGATCAGACTGCAGGGGCAGCTACCATGAAAGAGTTTATCACAATTTGGCCAACAGTTGAAGGAACCGTTAGAACAACCAAACCTGCGCTATACACCCGAGTGGAAAGCGAAAGTCCTGTAATTATGGTCAAGGGAAGTGAGAGGGAATATCAAGAAAAATTAGAAAAATTGATTGCGGATTTATCTCAAATTGATACCAATGCAAGCTACAATGCTTTTTGATGCTATGCTCATTCTCCTACGAGAAGGAGTAGAGGCCCTCTTAATCGTCATGGCCCTAGTCACAACTCTAAAAAGCAGCCAAGATGCGCAAAGGACTCAAGTGGGTATATGGTGGAGCACTATCAGGAATAGCTGCGAGTCTAGTGATTGCATTTATACTGCAAATTGCTTTTCCAGCTGTAACATCAGGAGCTAATCGTGAAATCATCGAGGGAGTTGTTGGTATTTTCGCAGTAGCGATGATGATTTTGATCGGTATCTGGCTTCACAGTAAATCCTCGATCAAAAAAATGGAATGACTTTTATGGATTCGCAGATGAAAACTGTGACCAAGACAGGTTCCTTCATTTCCATGTTTGCTCTTAGTTTTCTGGCTGTTTTTCGTGAAGGGGCAGAGACCATTCTATTTTACGTAGGAATTTTACCGAGAATATCTCGTTTTGAGTTTATCCTAGGTATTTCTCTAGCTTTGTTAGTCTTGCTGATTATTGCATTTCTGATGAACAAGGCCAGTCAATTTTTCCTACCTCATAAGGTTTTCTTCCTACTGACGTGGATGATTTATGCTCTTGCCTTCAAGATGCTAGGCGTTAGCGTACATGCTCTCCAGCTGACCAATATGGCACCTAACCACTTATTGCCTGGTTTCCCCACTATCGACCTCTTGGGCATCTATCCAAGTTGGGAAGGTTTAGGAAGTCAGCTAGTCTTTTTGATAATTGTTTTTGGTTGTCACATTGAGACAGGGTGAAAAGTAGATGGATACAAAAGAATTGACAATCGTTGAACATTTGGTAGAATTTAGAAAGAGATTCATTGCTGTTATAGCCTGCTTTTCTATAGTCTTCTGTGGAGCTTTATTGTTTGCGGATCAGCTTTATTATTACCTGACTCAGTCCTTTAATCAAAAGTTGATTGTATTAGGTCCAAATGATATTTTGTGGATTTATTTGCGCTTGGCGAGTCTGATGTCCTTTACCATTACGCTACCTTTTACAGTTTATCAGATTTGGAGTTTTATCAAACCAGGGTTGAAAATCGAAGAAGCAAGAGCAATCTTTGCCTATATTCCAGCTAGTTTTTTTTGCTTTCTACTTGGCCTAGCCTTTGGATTTTACTTTGTAACGCCTGCCTTACTTCAAGTGCTTTTAGGACTTGGGGAAGGATTATTTGAAACTCAAATAACAGCGCAGAACTACTTAGCCTTTGTTTTTCAAACAACTATCCCTTTGGCCTTCATCTTTGAATTGCCAGTCATCATCGCTTTTTTAACGTCGATCGGCTTGATTGGACCAGGGCTCTTAGTTACCTATAGACGTTATGCCTATTTTATTTTATTGGTACTCGCTGTTATTTTGACACCAGCTGATTTTATTAGCGATCTAGCCATGACAATTCCATTAATCTCGCTCTATGAGCTTAGTATTGTAATTAGCAGGAGGATAAAAAAGAAAAAAATGAAAGGAGAAAAGAATGGGAATCTTACGTGATATCGGTGCTCCAGGATTGATTATCATCGTTCTAGGTGCACTCTTAATCTTTGGACCAAAACGGTTACCAGAACTGGGTGAATCAATCGGTAAAATGCTGTCTGAGTTTAAAAAGGCAGTTAAAGGAGCTGGTGACCAAGATCAGGAAAAAGTAAACTATTCCGTCATCATAAATAAAAAGTAAGAAAGTTAGGAACTGTAGCTTTGTAGACAAATTTGAACAGTTTCCTAGCTTATTTTTTTGTATTCAAAAAAATCATTTTTTTAAGTTTTTTTTTAAGGTTTCGTATTATATTCTAAAGAACTCTATGTTAACCGAACGTTAAACAGAGAATATAGAAAATAACCTAAATTTATTTCTTAATTTATTATGATATTTTTCGGTTTTTGGTTGGAAAATGTTCATTTTTAGTATAAATAGTGAATTAATTCAACTAAATGACTCTCTGTATTTTCTTCATGATAGAGGCAGATTGTGATATAATAGATGATAATGAGTTTTTTAGAATAAACAAAGGAGAAAATATATGATCTATGCAGGAATCCTAGCCGGAGGAACTGGCACACGCATGGGAATCAGTAATTTACCAAAAACAATTCTTGGAGTTGGGTGATCGTCCTATTTTGATCCACACAATTGAAAAATTCGTCTTGGAACCAAGTATTGAAAAAATTGTAGTTGGAGTTCATGGAGATTGGGTCTCTCATGCTGAGGACTTGGTTGAAAAGTATCTTTCTCTCCACAAGGACCGTATAATCATTACCAAGGGTGGTGCTGATCGCAATACTAGTATCGAGAAGATTATAGAAGCCATTGATGCCTACCGTCCAATTACTCCTGAAGATATCGTTATTACGCATGACTCTGTTCGTCCATTTATCACGCTTCGCATGATTCAGGACAATATCAAACTCGCCCAAAATCATGATGCGGTTGACACAGTAGTAGAAGCGGTTGATACCATCGTTGAAAGTACCAATGGTCAGTTTATCACGGATATTCCAAATCGTGCTCACCTCTATCAAGGTCAAACACCTCAAACCTTCCGATGCAAAGGATTTCATGGACTTGTATGGGTCCCTATCTGATCAAGAAAAAGGAAATCCTGACGGATGCATGTAAGATTTTTGTTATAAAAGGGAAAGACGTTGCCCTAGCTAAAGGGGAATATTCAAACCTTAAAATCACAACTGTGACAGACTTGAAAATCGCGAGAAGCATGATTGAGAAAGACTAAGGCTATGATTAATCAAATTTATCAACTGACAAAACCAAAGTTTATCAATGTAAAAATACCAAGAAGAGGACATTGATCAGGAGAATCATATCCTGATTCGTCCAAATTATATGGCGGTTTGTCATGCGGATCAACGTTACTATCAAGGGAAACGTGATCCAAAGATATTAGCTAAAAAGCTTCCTATGGCTATGATTCACGAGTCTTGTGGAACTGTTATCTCAGATCCAACCGGGACTTATGAAATCGGTCAAAAGGTAGTTATGATTCCTAATCAACCGCCTATGCAGAGTGACAAGGAGTTCTACGAAAACTACATGATAGGGACCTACTTCCTATCTAGTGGTTATGATGGCTTTATGCGAGAATTTGTCTCTCTGCCAAAAGATCGTGTTGTGTCTTATAATTCCATTGAGGACACAGTTGCTGCCATTACCGAGTTTGTAAGTGTTGGTATGCATGCTATGGATCGTTTCTTGAATCTTGCCCATAGCAAGCGAGAGCGTATTGCTGTTATCGGAGATGGTAGTTTGGCCTTTGTGGTTGCCAATATTATCAATTACACTCTACCAGAAGCAGAGATTATCGTGATTGGTCGCCATTGGGAAAAATTGGAGCTTTTCTCTTTTTGCAAAAGAGTGCTACATCACGGATAATATTCCCTGAGGATCTGACCTTTGATCATGGGTTTGAGTGTTGCGGTGGTGATGGCACAGGACCAGCTATCAATGACTTGATTCGTTACATTCGCCCTCAGGGAACGATTCTCATGATGGGAGTTAGCGAGTACAAGGTCAATATCAATACACGAGATGCTTTAGAAAAAGGTTTATTATTGGTTGGTTCATCACGATCAGGACGGATTGATTTTGAAAATGCAATTCAGATGATGGAAGTTAAAAAGTTTGCGAATCGTCTGAAAAATATCCTTTATGTCGAAGAACCAGTGAGAGAAATCAAGGACATTCATCGTGTCTTTGCTACAGACCTTAATACTGCTTTTAAAACAGTGTTTAAGTGGGAAGTGTAAGAGATGGAGGCTAATTGTGGAGAAAATCATCAAAGAAAAAATTTCTTCCTTGCTATCTAAAAAAGAGGAAGTTCTCAGTGTTGAACAATTGGGAGGCATGACCAACCAAAACTATTTGGTCAAGACAACCAATAAGCAGTATATCGTTAAATTTTTTTCGGAAAAGGGACAGAAAAAGCTTATCAATCGTCAAGATGAAAAATACAATCTTGAATTATTGAAAGATTTGAATCTTGATGTTAAGAATTATCTTTTTGATATTGAGTCAGGAATCAAGGTAAATGAGTACATTGATTCTGCAACAACGCTTGATTCCAATTCGATTAAGACCAAGTTTGAAAAGATTGCCCCAATACTACAGACCATTCATGCATCAGGCAAAGAACTAAGAGGGGAATTTGCACCTTTTGAAGAAATCAAAAAATACGAAGCCCTGATTGAGGGAAATATCCCATACGCTAACTATGATGCTGTGAGAAAAAGAAGTATTCTCACTAGAGAAAAAGATTGGCTGATTTGGGTGTTGACAGAAAGTCTTGTCATATCGATTTGGTTCCAGAAAAACTTTATCGAGTCACCCTAAAGGTCGTTTGTACTTTGATAGACTGGGAATACTCTTCCATGAATGATCCAATGTGGGATTTGGCAGCTCTCTTTTTGGAGTCTGACTTTACAAATCAGGAAGAAGAAGATTTTCTTGCTTATTATGAGAGTGATAAAACTCCAGTATCTCGTGAAAAGATTCGAATCTATAAAATTTTACAAGATACGATCTGGAGTTTGTGGACAGTGTACAAAGAAGCTCAAGGAGCTGACTTTGGAGATTATGGTGTGAGTCGTTACCAAAGAGCTGTTGACGGTTTGACTTATTATGGAGGTTAGGATGAAGAATAAAAAAATGGTGTTTCTTTTCGGCCTGCTCTCAGGTATCTTCTGGGGGCTCAGGTCTGACAATCAGTGCTTATATTTTTCAATTTTTACCAATCTTTCGCCTTTTTGTGGTGGCAGCGGCACATGACTTTTTTGAGTATCTTTATTTTTGTTAGCTTTTCTCTTGATTAGAGAAGGGAAAGTTCGCTTATCAATCTTTCTAAATATTCGAAATGTCAGTGTTATTGTCGGAGCCTTGCTAGCTGGACCTATAGGAATGCAGGCCAATCTTTATGCAGTTAAGTATATCGGTAGTTCACTTGCATCTTCAGTATCAGCTATCTATCCAGCAGTTTCTGTTTTACTAGCATTTTTTTCATTTTGAAACACAAGGTATCTAAGAATACTGTGTTTGGTATTTTTGTTTGATTATCGCTGGTATTATTGCCCAGACTTACAAAGTTGAGCAGGTTAATTCTTTTTATATCGGAATTCTTTGTGCATTAGTTTGTGCCATCGCCTGGGGAAGTGAAAGTGTTCTTAGTTCCTACGCCATGGAAAGTGACTTGAGTGAAATTGAAGCACTATTAATCCGCCAAGTAACCTCATTCTTGTCATACCTTGTCATTGTCCTCTTTTCTCATCATTCATTTGCAGAAGTAGCAGATGGGCAATTGCTCGGGTTTGATGTTAGTCTTTGCAGCATGTAATATGATTTCATACTTAGCCTACTACATTGCTATCAATCGTTTACAACCTGCAAAAAGCAACTGGATTTGAACGTAAGCTATGTCGTATGGACAGTATTGTTCTCAGCAATGCTTTTTAGGTACACCACTCGATATGGTGACCATTGTTACATCGCTTGTTGTCATGGCTGGTGTTTATATTATTATTAAAGAATAAAGGAGAATAGCGTGAAAGCAATTATCTTGGCAGCGGGGTTGGGAACTCGTCTGCGTCCTATGACTGAAAATACCCCTAAAGCCTTGGTTAAGGTCAATCAAAAAAACCTTTGGTAGAATACCAAATTGAATTTTTTTGAAAGAGCGAGGAATTGATGAAATCATCATTGTTGTTGGCTACCTCAAAGAACAATTTGACTACCTAAAAGAAAAATATGGTGTTCGTTTAGTCTTTAATGACAAGTATGCAGATTACAACAATTTCTACTCACTTTATCTTGTTAAAGAAGACTTAGCTAATAGCTATGTCATTGATGCGGATAACTATCTCTTCAAAAATATGTTTAGAAACGATCTAGAACGTTCTACCTATTTCAGTGTTTATCGTGAAGATTGTACAAACGAATGGTTCCTAGTTTATGGTGATGACTATAAGGTTCAAGATATCATTGTTGACAGTAAGGCGGGCCGTATTTTGAGTGGCGTATCATTCTGGGATGCTCCAACTGCAGAGAAGATTGTTGGCTTTATTGATAAAGCTTATGCAAGCGGCGAATTTGTTGACCTCTACTGGGATAACATGGTTAAAGACAATATCAAAGGAATTAGATGTCTATGTAGAAGAATTAGAAGGCAATAGTATTTATGAAATTGATAGTGTTAAGGACTATCAAAAAAATTAGAAGAGATTTTTATCTTCCATTAACTAAACAACATTAGAATTAGCAACAGAAAGACCCATTTTGGTCTTTTTGTTTGAAATGCACGAAAAATAGAATTCAAAAGATTGTTTGATAATGATTGTAATTAACTAACAAAAACACAATCAACAAAAAAAGAAACAAAAATAAAACAAAAAAAGTATTGACAACGATTTCATATAGTGTTATACTTATAACGTAAAAAGTTAATTGAAAGAAGGGAAACTGTTATGGGATTAGATCATTTCTTTGACAAAGACCTCGTGTTTTTGCTTAGAAGCGGATAATCAAGAACAACTCTTTGATCAGGTAGCAACCCTGTTGGAAGAACGAGAAATAGTGACTCCAACTTATCGTGAAGCCTTGATCACGCGTGAAAAGTCATTTCCAACTGGCTTAGATATGGAATTTCTGGGAAAAGGACTTGCCAAATGTAGCGATTCCTCATACAGATATTGTTCACAATCTAGCTGAGAAAGTGGTGGTTGTTCGATTAGAAAAACCAGTAACTTTCCACAATATGATTGCTCCTGATAAGGAGGTGGAAGTATCTCTACTCTTCTTTATCATTAACAACTCAAGTTCGAGTCAAACCAACATTCTGGCTCAGTTGATGGATTTCTTTACAGGGAAGAATCATCTAGAAGATTTATCAAAAATTTCTGAACCAGAAGCTCTCTACAGTTACATTTCTGAAGTAACAGCTTAAATAGTACATTATAAATAATAAATCGGAGGAAATCCAAATGATTAAAATTCTTGCTGCCTGTGGTGCAGGTGTAAACTCAAGTCACCAAATTAAAAGTGCTCTAGAAGAAGAGCTCGCAAATCGCGGTTACGATGTTCACTGTGATGCAGTCATGGTTAAAGATGTGAATGAAGACCTTATGAAAGGCTATGATATCTTTACACCAATCGCTGCAACAGACCTTGGTTTTGAACCAGGTATTCCAGTTATCGAAGCTGGACCAATCTTGTTCCGTATTCCAGCAATGAGCGCTCCAGTATTTGACAATATTGAGGCAGCTATCAAAGAACACGGACTAAGCTAATTATTATTTTGTAAGATTCCATAAAAATAAAGGGAGGAACTATTATGGATGTCATTATCGAACTAGCCAATAAGATTTTCAAGCCAGTCTTGGAAATGGGTGGTCCTATCATCATGCTGATCATCTTGACAGTATTGGCCTTACTATTTGGAGTGAAATTCTCCAAAGCGCTTGAAGGTGGTATCAAACTTGCCATCGCTCTTACTGGTATCGGTGCTATCATCGGTATGCTCAACGGAGCTTTCTCTGCATCTCTTGCGAAATTCGTTGAAAATACTGGTATCCAGTTGAACATCACTGACGTTGGTTGGGCACCACTTGCAACCATCACTTGGGGTTCTGCATGGACACTTTACTTCTTGCTTGTCATGTTGATTGTCAACGTTGTGATGCTTGCAATGAAGAAAACGGACACACTTGATGTCGATATCTTCGATATCTGGCATTTGTCAATCACTGGTCTTTTGATCAAATGGTACGCAGACAACAATGGAGTTAGCCAAGGTGTTTCACTCTTCATCGCGACTGCTGCAGTTGTCCTTGTAGGTGTTTTGAAAATCATCAACTCTGACTTGATGAAACCAACTTTCGATGATCTTCTTAACGCACCAAGTTCATCACCAATGACTTCAACTCACATGAACTACATGATGAACCCAGTTATCATGGTCTTGGATAAGATCTTTGATAAAGTATTGCCAGGTCTTGATAAATACGACTTCGACGCTGCAAAATTGAACAAGAAAATCGGTTTCTGGGGATCTAAATTCTTCATCGGTTTCATCCTTGGTATCGTTATTGGTTTGATGGGAACTCCACATCCAGTTGCTGGTGTAGAAGGAGCTGATAAATGGGAACTTGTTATTAAAGGTTGGTTGAGCCTTGGTTTGACTGCCGGTGTCTGCTTGGAGCTCTTCTCACTTATCGGTTCATGGTTCATTGCTGCCGTAGAACCACTTTCACAAGGTATTACAAACGTTGCTACTAAACGTCTTCAAGGACGTAAATTTAACATCGGTCTTGACTGGCCTTTCATCGCTGGTCGTGCTGAGATCTGGGCTTGTGCCAACGTACTTGCTCCAATCATGCTAGTAGAAGCTGTGCTTCTTTCAAACGTCGGTAATGGTATCTTGCCACTTGCAGGTATCATCGCTATGGGTGTGACTCCAGCTCTCTTGGTTGTTACACGTGGTAAATTGCTCCGTATGATCATCTTCGGAACACTCTTGTTGCCTCTCTTCCTTCTTTCAGGTACACTTATCGCTCCATTTGCAACTGAACTTGCTAAAGGTGTAGGTGCCTTCCCAGAAGGTGTTAGTCAAACTCAATTGATCACTCACTCAACTCTTGAAGGACCAATCGAAAAACTATTTGGTTGGGCAATCGGTAATGCTACAACAGGTGATATTAAAGCAATTCTTGGTGCAGCAGCCTTCCTTGTATTCTATGTAGGTATCTTTGCTTGGTATAGAAAACAAATGATCAAACGTAACGAAGAATACGCAGCAAATGCTAAATAATTCGCTCCTATAAAATGTAAATTGTGAAAACTAGGTTGTCAATTTCCGACATTGGGAGTGGCAACCTAGTTTTTTATATAAAAATCTAAAAATAGTTGGAGAACATTATGGTAATTGAAGTAAAATCAGACCAGTTAACGGTTCAGTTTAAAACCTTAGGTGGCGCATTGTCGTCAATTAAGGACCGAGATGGCATTGAGTACTTGTGGCAAGGAGATGCAACCTATTGGAGTGGGCAAGCTCCAGTACTTTTTCCAATCTGTGGTTCTTTGAGAGAGGATACAGCCTTCTATAGTCACGCAGATGGAACGGAAACAAAAGGAAGCATTCCGCGTCATGGTTTAGTCCGTAAAAATGAATTTGAATTAGTTAACCAAACAGAAAATAGCGTAACTTTTACTATCGAAGATGACGAGAATACTTATCAAAACTATCCTTATCATTTCCGCCTTGAAATCACTTATCTAGTGACCGGAAAGACTGTTCGTACTCAATACAAAGTCTTTAATAAAGAAGCTAACAAAGTCATGTCATTCTTCATAGGAGGACATCCAGGATTTAATTGTCCTCTACTTGCTGATGAAGTTTATGAAGATTACTATTTAGAGTTTGAAAAAGAAGAGACTTGCTCTGTTCCCCGTCCTTTCCCAGAAACTGGACTCTTAGACTTCCAAGATAGAAGTCCATGGTTGGATTCTCAAAAGGAAGTGGATCTCAGTTACGATCTGTTCAGTGTTGACGCTGTGACACTCGATGAGTTGCAATCTAGAACAATTGCGCTTCGTTCGCGGAAACATGAGAAAGGCTTGAAAGTAAACTTCCAAGAGTTTCCTAATCTCATCATTTGGTCTACCCTAAATAAAGGTCCTTTCATCGCTTTTGAACCCTGGTCAGGCTTATCAACTTCACTTGAAGAAGGAAATCATCTAGAAGATAAGAAGAATGTTCGTCTCTTAGAATCAGGTCAAATTGATCAGATTGGTTTTGATATCGAAATCTTTTAGATTAAAAAATAAAACACAGAAACAAACATTTACTGTTGACTTTTTACGTAAAAATAGGAGTATATTATGTTTGTGAGCAACAAATGATGTTTGTAATAAACAAACAATCGCTTGTTATGTTCTTTCTATCTGAGAGAGTATTATTTCTAGGAAATTGATTTCCTAGACTTGGATAGGGTGTCGAACAGCTTATTCAATTCCATTTGTCAATAAACTGCTAGAAAACTTTTTGTACTTATAGTACTAACTAAAAAAGTCTTTACTGGCCTAGAAAAATAAAAAAAGGAGTATACAATATGTCTATTGTTATCGGTGCAGATGCTGCAGGTTTGAGATTGAAAGAAGTTGTGAAAGACTTCCTAGAAAAAGAAAACTTCCACGTTGTGGATGTTACAGCTGAAGGTCAAGACTTTGTCGATGTGACTCTTGCTGTTGCTGCAGAAGTAAACAAAGAAGAACAAAACCTTGGTATCGTGATTGATGCTTATGGTGCTGGTCCATTTATGGTCGCAACTAAAATCAAAGGAATGGTTGCTGCTGAAGTTTCTGATGAACGTTCAGCTTATATGACTCGCGGCCACAACAACTCTCGTATGATTACGATGGGGGCAGAAACAGTTGGTGACGAATTGGCGAAAAACATTGCTAAAGGTTTTGTTAATGGTAAATACGACGGTGGACGTCACCAAATTCGTGTCGACATGTTGAACAAAATGTGCTAATTAGATTATAGTAAGAAAGGTAAGATAAAAATGAGAATTGCAATTGGATGTGACCACATCGTAACAGATGAAAAAATGGCGGTTTCAGAATTCTTGAAATCAAAAGGACATGAAGTCATTGACTTTGGTACTTACGATCATGCGCGAACACACTACCCAATCTTTGGTAAAAAAGTTGGTGAAGCTGTAACTAGCGGCCAAGCTGATCTTGGGGTTTGTATCTGTGGTACAGGTGTTGGTATCAATAACGCTGTTAACAAAGTTCCAGGTGTACGCTCTGCCTTGGTTCGTGATATGACAACAGCTCTTTATGCTAAAGAGCAATTGAATGCCAACGTTATCGGATTTGGTGGTAAGATTACTGGTGAATTGCTTATGTGTGATATCATTGAAGCTTTTATCAATGCTGAATACAAACCATCTGAAGAAAATAAAAAATTGATTGCTAAAATCGAGCATGTTGAAACTCACAATGCTCATCAAGCAGATGCAAACTTCTTTACAGAATTCCTTGAAAAATGGGATCGCGGTGAATACCACGACTAAGAGGTGACCTATGATTTTAACAGTCACAATGAATCCATCCATTGATATTTCCTATCCCTTGGATGAGTTGAAGATTGATACTGTCAATCGTGTGGTGGATGTAACCAAAACTGCGGGCGGGAAAGGTCTTAATGTTACGCGAGTTCTTTCAGAATTTGGTGATTCTGTTGCAGCTACTGGTCTAGTTGGTGGCAAACTTGGTGACTATCTAGTAGAAAACATTGACGATAAAGTAACGAAACGTTTCTTCTCGATTAAAGGAGAGACTCGTAACTGTATTGCTATTCTGCACGGAGACAACCAAACGGAAATCCTTGAAAAAGGACCTGAAGTTCTGGAACAAGAAGGGCAAGATTTCTTGGCTCATTTTGAGAATCTTCTTGACACTGTAGAAGTAGTGGCCATTTCAGGTAGTCTTCCAGCTGGTCTTCCAGTTGACTATTATGCAAACTTAGTGAAGCTTGCTAATCGCGCAGGAAAACTAGTTGTTCTGGACTGCTCAGGTGCTGCCCTTCAGGCAGTTCTTGAATCACCTCACAAACCAACAGTTATCAAACCAAATAACGAAGAATTATCTCAGCTTCTTGGGAAAGAAGTTTCAGAAGATTTGGATGAATTAAAGGAAGTTCTTCAAGAGCCTTTATTTGCAGGGATTGAGTGGATAATCGTTTCACTTGGAGCAAATGGTGCTTTTGCAAAACATGGTGATACTTTCTACAAGGTAGATATTCCAAGAATTCAGGTAGTCAACCTGTCGGATCTGGAGATTCTACTGTTGCAGGTATTTCCTCAGGACTTCTTCATAAGGAATCGGATGCAGAACTCCTCATCAAGGCAAATGTCCTTGGTATGCTCAACGCTCAAGAAAAGATGACAGGTCATGTGAATATGGCCAACTATCAAGCTTTATATGATCAATTAATAGTAAAAGAGGTATAAAATGGTTTTAACAGAAAATAAACGTGCATGCTTAGAAAAACTTTCAGATGAAAATGGCATTATCTCAGCTCTTGCCTTTGACCAACGTGGCGCTTTGAAACGCCTCATGGCTCAATACCAAACAGAAGAGCCAACAGTCGCTCAAATGGAAGAACTTAAAGTATTGGTTGCAGATGAATTGACCAAATACGCATCATCTATGCTTCTCGACCCTGAGTATGGTCTTCCAGCTACAAAAGCCCTTGATGCCAATGCTGGTCTTCTCCTTGCCTATGAAAAAACAGGTTACGACACAACTAACACCAAACGCTTGCCTGACTGTTTGGATGTTTGGTCTGCCAAACGCATCAAGGAACAAGGAGCAGACGCTGTTAAGTTCTTGCTTTACTATGACGTAGACAGCGCTGACGAACTCAACCAACAAAAACAAGCCTACATCGAACGCATTGGTTCTGAGTGTGTGGCAGAAGATATTCCATTCTTCCTTGAAATCCTCGCTTACGATGAAAAAATCGCTGACGCTGGCTCTGCTGAATACGCTAAAGTAAAACCACATAAAGTTATCGGTGCTATGAAGGTCTTCTCAGACCCACGCTTTAACATTGATGTTTTGAAAGTGGAAGTTCCAGTCAACGTCAAATACGTTGAAGGATTTGGTGATGATGAAGTAGTTTATACTCGTGAAGAAGCAGCAGCCTTCTTTAAAGCACAAGACGAAGCGACTAACTTGCCATACATCTACTTGAGTGCGGGAGTGTCAGCTAAACTCTTCCAAGAAACACTTGTCTTTGCCCACGAATCAGGCGCAAACTTCAACGGCGTTCTTTGTGGCCGTGCAACCTGGGCTGGTTCAGTTGAAGCCTACATCAAAGATGGTGAGGCAGCAGCTCGTGAATGGCTTCGCACGACTGGATTTGAGAACATTGACGAACTCAACAAGGTTCTTCAAACAACATCGACTTCATGGAAAGAACGTGTATAAGTTTTCCTCCTACAAAAAAATTCCCCACCAAGAGGCAGGGGAATTTTTTTCATGGTTTTGATAAAAGAATGGTTGTTTGTTTCGAAAGTTGATCGAAGGTTTCTTTGTTCAGTTTCGAATCTGAAACAATGGTATCAATCTCTGAGATATTGTAGAAGGTATAAAAATCAAATTTATTAAACTTACTGTGGTCTGCCAGTAAGTATTTTTTATTAGCATTATTCAAGGCGATTCGTTGTACTTCGCCCTCTTCCTCGCTGAAGGTGGCAATAGCCTTATCCTTAATGCCATTACAGCTTACAAATGCCTTAGAGAACTGAAGATTGGTCAAATCCTGTAAGGTAAGTGTCCCTACAAAAGCACCAGTGATAGAGCGATAGTTTCCACCAATCAGAATCAAATCTGTTAGTTTTCGTTCGTTTAGAATAAGAAAAACAGGAAGACTGTTTGTTACGACACGAATATTATCAATTGGGAGCTCACGAGCAAAGCATTCTAAGGTCGTACCTGGTCCGATAAAAATAGTTTCACCTTCGTCAATCAAGTGACCTGCAAAACGGCTAATTTCTTGTTTTTCAGCAATCTGCAAGCCTTGTTTTTCAACGTTTGACCGTTCATTGTTTAAGAGAGAACCTGTACGAAGCTTTTCAGCGCCACCATGCACACGTACCAGCAAATCCTTATCTGCCAATTCTTGTAAGTAGCGGCGAGCTGTCATATCTGATACATCAAGACTCTCCATAATCTCTTTTACAGTAATAGTGCCTTTTGTGTTTACTGCTTCTAGAATACTATCTAGTTTTTTTCTTGCTTTAGCATCCTTATCACCTCGATTTCTACTATTATTATCTTACCATAAAACACTCAATCAATCAAATAGAAAAAAACAAAAATAAAAACAAAATAAAAAATCTCACAGTCTGTTTAAACAAACTGTGAGAAGTGTGGATTAAAGCTTATTTTTAATCTAAACCGTAGTTGTAATCCTCGTCTTGCATAGCTTCAACTTCACCAAGGAGGTAAACCATTTCCGACTTGAGAGAAGAAGTCGTGGTTAGAAGTTCCTGTTGAAATACCGTTCATGACGATTGGGTTGACATCGTCCGCTGAATCTGGGAAAAGTGGATCTTGTCCTAGATTCATAAGTGCCTTATTGGCATTGTAGCGAAGGAAGGTTTTAACTTCTTCGGTCCAACCAACACCGTCATAGAGACTTTCTGTATAGCCCTCTTCGTTCTCGTAGAGGGTATAGAGCAGGTCGTACATCCATTCTTTGAGTTTTTCTTGCTCTTCTTCAGGCAATTCGTTAAAACCAAGTTGGAATTTGTAACCAATGTAAGTTCCATGAACAGACTCATCACGAATGATCAGTTTGATGATTTCCGCAACGTTGGCCAGTTTGTTGTTACCAAGATAGTAAAGTGGTGTAAAGAAACCAGAGTAGAAGAGGAAGGTTTCAAGGAAAACGCTGGCAACTTTCTTTTCTAGCGGGCTACCATTGAGGTAGATTTCGTTGATAATTTCAGCTTTTCTTTGTAGGTAGGGATTTGTGTTGGTCCATTCAAAGATTTCTTCAATTTCAGCCTTGGTATTCAAGGTTGAAAAGATAGAAGAGTAAGATTTTGCGTGGACAGATTCCATAAACTGGATGTTGTTGAAAACAGCTTCCTCATGCGGTGTACGGATGTCTGAACGAAGAGCCTGAACCCCTGTTTCTGATTGCATGGTATCAAGAAGGGTCAAACCACCAAAGACTTTTCCTACCAAGTCTTTTTCCTTGTTTGATAGTTTTCTCCAGTCGTCAAGGTCATTTGACAAGGGGATACGAGTGTCGAGCCAGAATTGCTCCGTCAGCTTTTCCCAAGTTGATTTGTCGATGACATCTTCGATGGCATTCCAGTTAATGGCTTTGTAGTAAGTTTCCATTTGAAATCTCTTTCTGTATGTAATAATGCGATAAAGGAATCTTCTCTATTTTATCATAGTCTGAGAAGAGTATCGCACAAAAAGTCGGAAGACCGACTTTTCATTTTTCCTAGTATTTTAGATACTTGTCAAGTTTTTTTCTGGTGGGTAACTTAATCAGTAGTCTGATGAAATTTAGTTGGCTCCGATTAAAATTAAATCACACAGCTTTCACATTGGTTAGCACCGACTTCTCCACCGTCGTCTGTAAAGGTACGAACGTAGTAAATTGACTTGATTCCCTTGTTAAAGGCATAGTTACGAAGGATAGACAAGTCACGTGTCGTTTGTTTATTTTCCTTCTTCCATTCGTAAAGACCTTTTGGAATGTCACTACGCATGAAGAGGGTGAGTGAAAGTCCTTGATCCACATGCTCAGTTGCAGCAGCGTAAACATCAATTACCTTACGCATATCCATGTCATAAGCAGAAGTGTAGTAAGGGATAGTATCTGTTGACAAACCTGCAGCAGGATAGTAGATTTTACCGATTTTCTTCTCTTGGCGTTCTTCGATACGTTGTGTAATTGGATGGATAGAAGCAGAAACGTCGTTGATGTAGCTGATAGAACCATTTGGAGCAACAGCTAGACGGTTTTGGTGGTAAAGTCCATCTGCTTGAACCTTTTCGCGAAGTTCAGCCCAGTCAGCAGCACTCGGGATAAAGACGTCTTTGAAAAGCTCTTTGACACGGTCTGATTTTGGAACAAATTCGCCTGTCACATACTTGTCGAAGTAGCTTCCATTAGCATAGTCTGATTTTTCAAAGTTGTGGAAGGTGATACCACGTTCACGGGCTATATTGTTTGATTCCACCAAGGTCCAGTAGTTCATAAGCATAAAGTAGATGCTTGTAAATTCAATTGACTCAGGTGATCCGTATTCGATTAGTTGTTGGGCAAGGTAACTATGAAGTCCCATGGCACCAAGGCCAAAGGTGTGAGCCAAACTATTTCCGTGGTCGATAGTAGGAACAGCTACGATGTGAGAACTGTCTGTAACGAAAGTAAGGGCACGAACCATAGCGCGGATAGAACGACCAAAGTCAGGTGAGGTCATCATGTTGACCACGTTTGTTGATCCAAGGTTACATGAAACATCTGTTCCCATTTGAAGGAATTCTTGAGCATCGTTGATTAAGCTTGGTTCTTGAACTTGAAGAATCTCAGAACACAAGTTACTCATGATAATCTTTCCATCAACAGGATTTGCACGGTTAGCCGTATCAATGTTGACCACATAAGGATAGCCAGACTCTTGTTGCAATTTAGAGATTTCCGTTTCCAAATCACGTGCCTTGATTTTTGTCTTGCGGATGTTTGGATTTGCTACTAATTCATCGTATTTTTCAGTGATGTCGATGTAGTTGAATGGCACACCGTATTCAAGTTCTACAGAGTAAGGGCTGAAGAGGTACATTTCTTCATTTTTGCGAGCCAATTCGTAGAATTTATCGGGCACCACAACACCAAGCGAAAGGGTTTTGACACGAACTTTTTCATCGGCATTCTCTTTCTTAGTGGAAAGGAAGGCGATGATATCTGGGTGAAAGACGTTGAGGTAGACTACACCAGCCCCTTGACGTTGACCCAATTGGTTAGAGTAAGAGAAACTGTCTTCGAAGAGTTTCATAACTGGAACGACACCAGAAGCGGCTCCTTCATAACCTTTGATAGGTGCGCCAGCTTCACGAAGGTTGCTGAGGGAAATACCCACACCACCACCGATACGTGAAAGTTGAAGGGCTGAGTTGATGGAACGTCCGATAGAGTTCATGTCATCAGTTACTTGAATCAAGAAACAAGATACCAACTCCCCACGACGGGCGCGACCAGCATTCAAGAAGGAAGGAGTAGCTGGTTGGTAGCGTTGGTGGATGATTTCATTGGCAATATCAGTCGCAATCGCCTCATCCCCATCTGCAAAATAAAGCGCATTAAAGAAGACACGGTCTTCCATGTTTTCAAGATAGTATTCCCCATCGTTAGTCTTCAAGGCGTACTGATTGTAAAATTTATAGGCAGCCATGAATGACTTGAATTGGAAGTTTTGGTCTTTGATAAATTGATGCAATTCTTCCAAAAACTCTGGGCGGTATTTCTTGATAAATACTGTTTCGATATAGTTGTGTTCAATGAGGTAGTTGATTTTATCAGTGATTGAATCAAAAACCATAGTGTTTGGAACTACATTTTCTTTAAAGAAGGCATCCAAGGCTTCTTTATCTTTATGAAGCATGATTTGTCCATTGACAGGACGGTTGATTTCGTTATTGAGACGGAAGTAGGTCACGTCCTCAAGATGTTTTAATCCCATAAAATTTCCCTTATCTAATTACAAAAGAAAGGCCTCTAAGTTAGCCCTAGAAGCAGTTTCTTCTGGATGATGTACTAAGATTATGCTAATTGTTTCAGTTTTCCTGGTTGGAAACCTGAAAAGACTTCAGTTGGTGTTTGGATGACAGGAGCTGCGCTGAAACCAAGCTCTTTAACTTGATCAACGTACTCAGGTTGCTCGTCGAGATTGATCTCACGATAGGCCACATTGTTGCTATCCAAGAAACGTTTGGTCATCTTACATTGTACACAGTTATTTTTTTAGAATAAACGGTTACCATTTTTGTAACTCCTCTTCAAAAATTTAATACTATCTTAGTATATCAGAAAAAACTTTGTCAAATTTTTAAACTAAATCTTGTGCCTAAAACACAGTTTCAAAAACCAAATACAAGATATAGTGGTTTTTGAAAAAAGTTGAAAATAGCAAAAATCGTAAGAGTATGAATAAGTTCAGCGGAGACAATGCTTTAACAAAAACTGAAACTGTAATATTAATGAAAAAGAAATTCTCTACACAAGATGTTCCAATATTTTTGTATTAGAATATCAAAAATATAACAAAAGTGAAAATGACAGATTAAGCTGTATTCATAAAAATGGATCATTGGTTAATTTTATATAGGATACTTATGAGTTTTCGTATCCTTTTATAAGGAGTATATAAATACAATGTTTGAAAACGTTCATTTCATGTGATATACTACCTGTGATTGTAAGATTAAAAATGAATATCTAGATGCTTTTATTTGATAGAGAATGTTATCAGATTATAATTAGATTAAATAAAATGAAAGAACACAGAATTAGGAGGTGCGTGGTGAAAGAAAACGAGGTTATTTTTAAAACGGCAATCGACTCAAATATTTTTTTAAGAATGGTGATACGGATTTTTCTTTAATTGGTTGCTAGGAATCGGAGAAGTTTTTGGCTTCTCTCATGGAGAGCTGTATTATCTTGCTCAAAAGTTAGGTAATTCACCAAAAACCCTGATGACTGGAAAAATGTGTTTTTATCATCATGGAACTATCTTGAACAAAAAGGTTAGTAATTTAGATTTGAGTGAACAAACAAAGGCGCAGTATTATCTCGCACAGACCTACTCACTTCGATCGGCAATCCAGTTTACTGATCCATTTTCTGCCGAATACTTGCTCTATCGTTTGTCAAATGGAGAAGGCGTTCTCTAGTGCAATTCATTCACTAGGTACACCGATTGAAGAACTAACTATTACTTATCAGGATTCCTATTTGCCTGGTTATTATCTTCATAGTGGCGATAATTGCCCGACGATAATCATGATTGGTGGAGGTGATACTTATCGCGAAGATTTATTTTACTTTGCAGGATATCCTGGATGGATACGAAATTATAATGTTTTAATGGTTGATCTTCCTGGTCAAGGGAGCAATCCTAGTAGAGGGCTGGTCTTTGATGTGGATGCTTTCTATTCCAATTTCATTATGCATAGACTGGTTGGAAAAATAGAAATCCTAAACTAAATTATTTTAGCTATTTATGGTGTCAGCGGAGGGGATATTTTACCGCACAAGCTGTCGAAAAAGGATCCAAGAATTCATGCTTGGATTGCTAGTACCCCTATTTACGACGTTGCAGAACTTTTTCAGAAAAGAATTTGGATCAAGTTTGAAAGCACCTGGTTGGTTAATAAATGCCATTTTAAAATTAGCTGGAAGTTTGAATGAGTCTGCAGATTTAAATCTTAAAAAAATATGCTTGGCAGTTTGGTACTTCTGATTTTAAGAGTGCTATTAATGAAGTATTTAACCATGCAAAGATTGTGGATTATCAAAAATTCAATGCCCATGCCTTTTATCATGGGAAAGGGTGAGGGTGCTGAACTGCAGCATCAAACTAAGGTAATTTATGAAGCACTTAAATCTAAAAATCAACAAACTAAACTTCAAGTATTTGAGGCGGAAAAGTGGTGCGGACGCTCATTGCCAAGTCAATAATTTAAGACTTGCCCATAATGTCGTTTTTGATTGGTTGGATACTTTATTTGAATGGAATCAATCAAAGTTTTAGTTCTACTTCTACTTATACTTATACCACTTAGATATATCTACCTTTTTACTGTTAGGTGCTACAAAACTGATTTTACTTTAAGTAGCAAATTGGATAAATTCTCTACTGTTGATGGTAGAGTAGGTTTTAGAATTTCAGTATTTGATGAAGTCTTTTCAAATAATAGATTTACTGAGTTATATTAATTATAGCTAAATAGTATTATCATTATTTACTAGGATTGTCCTCTGATTGATATTAAGAGAAAATAGCTTTGAAAATTGAATTTTTGATGATGACATTCTTTGAACAATTAGTGTTTAGATATGCTATTTAGTTACTAGAGTGCTCATTTAATAGAGAAAGAAGTAATTTCATTTTTCAGTAAAAAGTCCATAAAAATACTTGAAAAAATTATCTTGAAGATGATATAATACAGTCTTGTAAGGGTTATCACTTATAACTCAAATAGAAAACACTTAAAGGAGAGTCAAACTATGGCTTCTAAAGATTTCCACGTAGTGGCAGAAACAGGTATTCACGCACGTCCAGCAACATTGTTGGTTCAAACAGCTAGCAAATTTGCTTCAGATATCACTCTTGAGTACAAAGGTAAATCAGTAAACCTTAAATCTATCATGGGTGTTATGAGTCTTGGTGTTGGCCAAGGCGCTGACGTTACAATTTCAGCTGAAGGTGCAGATGCTGACGATGCAATCGCTGCTATCTCTGAAACAATGGAAAAAGAAGGATTGGCATAAGGAAATGACAGAAATGCTTAAAGGAATCGCAGCATCAGATGGTGTTGCAGTTGCAAAAGCATATCTACTCGTTCAACCGGATTTGTCATTTGAGACTGTTACAGTCGAAGATACAAACGCAGAAGAAGCTCGCCTTGATGCCGCTCTAAAAGCATCACAAGACGAGCTTTCTGTTATTCGTGAGAAAGCAGTAGGTACGCTAGGGGAAGAAGCTGCTCAAGTTTTTGACGCTCACTTAATGGTTCTTGCTGACCCAGAAATGATTAGTCAAATCAAAGAAACAATCCGTGCGAAGAAAGTGAATGCAGAAGCAGGTCTGAAAGAAGTGACAGACATGTTTATCACTATCTTTGAAGGTATGGAAGACAACCCATACATGCAAGAACGTGCAGCGGATATCCGCGACGTGACAAAACGTGTATTGGCAAATCTTCTTGGTAAAAAATTGCCAAACCCAGCTTCTATCAATGAAGAAGTAATCGTCATTGCACATGACTTGACTCCTTCTGATACAGCTCAATTGGATAAGAACTTTGTAAAAGCTTTTGTAACCAACATCGGTGGACGTACAAGCCACTCAGCTATCATGGCACGTACACTTGAAATCGCTGCTGTATTGGGTACAAACAACATCACTGAAATCGTTAAAGACGGTGACATTCTTGCCGTTAACGGTATCACAGGTGAGGTTATTATCAACCCAACTGATGAGCAAGCAGCAGAATTCAAGGCAGCTGGTGAAGCTTTACGCTCAAACAAAAAGCTGAATGGGCGCTCTTGAAAGACGCTAAAACAGTAACTGCTGATGGTAAACACTTTGAATTGGCTGCCAACATTGGTACTCCAAAAGACGTTGAAGGTGTCAATGACAACGGTGCAGAAGCTGTTGGTCTTTACCGTACGGAGTTCCTGTACATGGATTCTCAAGACTTCCCAACAGAAGACGAGCAGTACGAAGCATACAAAGCTGTTCTTGAAGGAATGAACGGTAAACCAGTTGTCGTTCGTACAATGGATATCGGTGGTGATAAGGAACTTCCTTACTCGATATGCCTCATGAAATGAACCCATTCCTTGGATTCCGTGCCCTTCGTATCTCTATCTCTGAAACTGGAGATGCTATGTTCCGCACACAAATCCGTGCCCTTCTTCGTGCGTCTGTTCACGGTCAATTGCGTATCATGTTCCCAATGGTTGCGCTCTTGAAAGAATTCCGTGCAGCTAAAGCAGTCTTTGACGAAGAAAAAGCAAACCTTCTTGCTGAAGGTGTTGCAGTTGCGGACAACATTCAAGTTGGTATCATGATCGAGATCCATGCAGCAGCCATGCTTGCAGACCAATTTGCTAAAAGAAGTTGACTTTCTTTCTCAATTGGTACAAACGACTTGATCCAATACACAATGGCAGCAGACCGTATGAACGAACAAGTTTCATACCTTTACCAACCATACAACCCATCAATCCTACGTTTGATTAACAATGTTATCAAAGCGGCTCATGCTGAAGGTAAATGGGCTGGTATGTGTGGTGAGATGGTTGGTGACCAACAAGCTGTTCCACTTCTTGTCGGAATGGGCTTGGATGAGTTCTCTATGTCAGCAACATCTGTCCTTCGTACACGTAGCCTGATGAAGAAAACTCGATACAGCTAAGATGGAAGAGTACGCAAACCGTGCCCTTACAGAATGCTCAACAATGGAAGAAGTTCTTGAACTTCAAAAAAGAATACGTTGACTTTTGATTAATTGAAAGGTCCTTGCAACTCAGTTGCAGGGATTTTTTTGCTTTAAAAATTTGATGATTGATTTTCAATATAGGACTGCTTAAATCAGACTGTTCAGATAGAAGGTAGTGTGACAGAATAAAAAAAGACTTAACTGGTTCATAAAATCCTTGACAAGTTTCAAATTTAGGAGTAAACTATTAACCAGTTAACTATTAGAGAGGGGTTTCTGCAATTTAGAAATGAATTGCGACTAGAAATATCAAAAAGAAAGAGAGCTTCGATGAAAATTAATAAAAAATACCTAGTAGGTTCTGCGGCAGCCTTGATTTTAAGTGTTTGTTCTTACGAGTTGGGACTTTATCAAGCCAGAACAGTTAAGGAAAATAATCGTGTTTCCTATATAGATGGAAAACAAGCAAGGCAAAAAACGGAGAATTTGACTCCTGATGAGGTTAGCAAGCGTGAAGGAATCAATGCGGAGCAAATCGTCATCAAGATAACAGACCAAGGCTATGTCACTTCACATGGCGATCACTATCATTATTACAATGGTAAGGTTCCTTATGATGCGATTTTCAGTGAAGAATTACTCATGAAAGATCCAAACTATAAGCTAAAAGATGAGGATATTGTCAATGAGGTCAAGGGTGGTTATGTTATTAAGGTAGACGGAAAATACTATGTTTACCTTAAGGATGCTGCCCATGCGGATAATGTCCGTACAAAAGAAGAAATCAATCGACAAAAACAAGAACATAGTCAGCATCGTGAAGGGGGGACTTCAGCAAACGATGGTGCGGTCGCCTTGGCACGTTCACAAGGACGCTATACTACAGATGATGGTTACATCTTTAATGCATCTGATATCATTGAGGATACAGGTGATGCTTACATCGTTCCTCACGGCGACCATTACCATTATATCCCCAAGAATGAGTTATCAGCTAGCGAGTTGGCTGCTGCAGAAGCCTTCCTATCTGGTAGAAGTGGTCAATCAAATACGCCTACTTATCGCCACACTAATAACAACAGTGGCAGTAGCGATGTAGACAGATGGATCCCATCCTATAGTGACCAAGGCAGTGGCTATACTAACACGAATACGGCTAACAACAGCAACACTAACAGTCAAGCAAATCAAAGTGATAACATTGATAGTCTGTTAAAACAGCTCTACAAACTGCCATTGAGCCAACGGCATGTGGAATCAGACGGCCTTGTTTTCGATCCAGCACAAATCACAAGTCGCACAGCCAGAGGTGTAGCTGTCCCTCATGGTAACCATTACCACTTTATCCCTTATGAACAAATGTCTGAATTGGAAGAACGAATCGCTCGTATTATTCCTCTTCGTTATCGTTCGAACCATTGGGTACCAGATTCAAAACCGGAAGAACCAAGTCCACAGCCGACTCCAGAACCTAGTCCGAGTCCGCAACCTACACCAAATCCCCAACCAGCTCCAAGCAATCCAATCGATGAAAAGTTGGTCAAAGAAGCTGTTCGAAAAGTAGCTGATGGTTATGTCTTTGAGGAGAATGGAACCTCACGTTATATTCCCAGCCAAGGAACTTTCAGCAGAAACAGCAGCAGCCATTGATAGTAAACTAGCCAAGCAGGAAAGTTTGTTTCATAAGCTCGGAACCAAGAAAACTGAGCTCCCATCTAGTGATCGAGAATTTTACAATAAGACTTATGACTTACTAGAAAGAATTCATCAAGATTTACTTGATAATAAAGGGCGTCAAGCTGAATTTGAGGCTTTGGATAAACTCTTGGAACGTCTCAATGATGCCTCAAGTGATAAAGTCAAGTTAGTGGATGATATTCTTGCCTTCCTAGCACCCATTCGTCATCCAGAACGTTTAGGAAAATCGAATGCGCAAATAGCTTATACAGATGATGAAATTCAAGTTGCCAAGTTGGCAGGCAAGTATACAACAGAAGATGGCTATATCTTTGATCCTCGTGATATCACTAGTGATGAGGGGGATGCCTATGTAACTCCACATATGACCCATAGTCATTGGATTAAGAAAGATAGTTTGTCTGAAGCTGAAAGGGCAGCAGCCCAGGCTTATGCTAAAGAGAAAGGTTTGACACCTCCTTCTACTGACCATCAGGATTCAGGAAATACTGAAGCTAAAGGAGCAGAGGCTATCTACAACCGCGTGAAAGCAGCTAAGAAGTTACCGCTTGATCGTATGCCTTACAATCTCCAACATACTGTGGAAGTCAAAAACGGAAGCTTGATTATTCCTCATTATGACCATTACCATAACATCAAATTTGAGTGGTTTGACGAAGGTCTTTATGAGGCTCCTAAGGGGCTATACTCTAGAGGATCTCTTTGCGACTGTTAAGTACTATGTTGAGCATCCAAACGAACGTCCACATTCAGATAGTGGATGGGGCAATGCAAGCGACCATGTTCAAAGAAACCAAAATGGTCAAGCTGATAATAATCATACGGAAAAACCATCAGTGGAGAAATCTCTTACAGAAAAACCTGAGGAAGAAAAACCGCGCGAAGAGAAGCCGCAGAGTGAGAAACCAGAGTCTCCAAAACCAACTGAGGAGCCAGAAGAAGAATCACCAGAGGAAGCAGAAGAACCTCAGGTTGAAACTGAAAAAGGTTGAAGCGAAGTTAAGAGAGCTGAAGAGTTACTTGCAAAAGATCCAAGATCCAATTATCAAGTCCAATGCTAAAGAAACTCTCGCGGGATTAAAAAATAACTTGCTATTTGGCTCCCAGGACAACAATACTATTATGGCAGAAGCTGAAAAACTATTGGCTTTTATTAAGGAGAGTAAGTAGTACTAGCAGTATTTTCTAACTCCTAAAAAAACAGGATAGGAGAACTGGAAAACGAAAAATGAGAACAGAATGTGAGTTCTAGTTCTCATTTTTCATGAAAAATGTGCAAAAATATCTTGACATATAGTGTAAATAAAGATAAACTATTTACTAGTTAATTAAATGGTTAAATACTAGTTAAGGAGTAATGATGAAAAAGAACGATCCTATTATTGATGGCCAGTTTGTTGGGCTCTGGTCTTAGGAGCATGTAATCAAAAAGAAAAACAAGAAGCAAAAGGGATGAAGATTGTCACAAGTTTTTACCCAATCTACGCCATGGTCAAAGAGGTATCAGGTGACTTGAATGATGTTCGGATGATTCAGTCAAGTAGTGGAATTCACTCATATGAACCCCTCAGCGAATGACATTGCTGCCATCTATGATGCGGATGTCTTTGTCTACCACTCGCATACACTGGAGTCTTGGGCGGGAAGCCTGGATCCAAATTTGAAAAACTCAAAAGTAAAAGTTTTAGAAGCTTCAGAAGGAATGACTTTGGAGCGTGTACCAGGTTTGGAAGATGTAGAAGCTGGGGATGGGATTGATGAAAAAACACTTTACGATCCGCATACTTGGTTAGATCCTGAGAAAAGCAGGCGAAGAAGCGCAGATTATTGCGGATAAACTTTCGGAGCTTGATAGTGCCAATAAGGAAACTTATCAAAAGAATGCTAAAAACTTTATCGCTAAAGCTCAAGAATTGACTAAGAAATACCAGCCTATTTTTGAAAAAAAGCGAGTCAAAAAGACCTTTGTAACACAACATACAGCCTTTTCGTACCTGGCTAAACGCTTCGGTTTGAAACAACTTGGTATAGCAGGGATTTCCCTGAACAAGAGCCGAGTCCGAGACAGTTGACAGAAATCCAAGAATTTGTCAAAACCTATAAGGTTAAAAACTATCTTTACTGAGAGCAACGCTTCTTCTAAAAGTCGCTGAAACCTTGGTCAAATCAACAGGAGTTAGTCTGAAAAACACTCAATCCTTTGGAAGCAGACCCCGAAAATGACAAAACTTACTTAGAAAATTTAGAAGAAAATATGAAAGTTCTTGCAGAAGAATTGAAATGAGGAGATTATGAAAAATGAAGAAAAAGTATCTTTGTGGCGGGATCGGCTTTAGTACTTTCCCTAAGTCTTTGCATCTATGCACTGAACCAACACCAAGTAGAAGGAAACAAAGACAATAACCGTGTATCTTATGTTGATGGGAAACAAGACTCACAAAAAAATCAGAAACTCAGACACCAGATCAAGTTAGCAAAAAAAGAAGATATTCAGGCAGAACAAATTGTCGTGAAAATTACCGATCAAGGTTACGTGACATCACACGGTGATCATTTCCATTATTACAATGGTAAAGTTCCTTTTGATGCGATTTTCAGTGAAGAACTTTTGATGAAAGATGCTAATTATCAACTTAAAGATGCTGATATTGTCAATGAAATCAAAGGTGGCTTCATTATCAAGGTGGGTGGTAAGTATTATGTTTACCTTAAGGATGCGGCACATGCTGATAATGTTCGTACGAAGGACGAAATTGAACGCCAAAAACAAGGTCATACACACGATGCACCAACTTCTAACAGTGCAGTGACACTTGCACGATCACAAGGACGCTATACTACCGATGATGGATACATCTTTAATCCATCTGATATTATAGAGGATACTGGTGATGCTTATATCGTTCCTCACGGTGGGCATTACCACTATATTCCAAAGAGTTCCTTGTCTGCTAGTGAATTGGCTGCTGCTCAAGCCTACCTCTCTGGAACTAGAAAACAACCGAGTGTGACTGACTATCGTCCAAGTCAAAATGGAACCAGTCAAACCACAAATCCTAGTCAACAAACTGAAACACCAAGCAATACAAAAGAGAGCCTTCAGAATCTATTAAAACAGCTCTATGCACTTCCAAGTAATCAACGTTATGCAGAATCGGATGGCTTGATTTTTGACCCAGCTAAGATTTCAAGTAGAACACCAAGTGGCGTAGCAATTCCTCATGGAAATCACTATCATTTCATTCCATATACAAAGCTTTCTGCCTTGGAAGAAAAGATTGCACGAATGATTCCTCTTGCTAGCGACAGTGGGCAACCAGCACCTTTGGAAAATCCAAGTAAACCAGTAGAACATCCTGATCAGCAAGACCATCATCATGATCAAGACGGTGACCATGGAAGTCAGGGGACAAATCATGAAAATCATGACCACGATGGAGAGAATCATGACCACCATCATGACGAAGAGCATGATCATGACTTTGCAGCTGAACGCGTTATCAGTGAGGATGAGCAAGGTTTTGTAGTTTCTCACGGAGATCACGCTCATTATTTCTTTAAGAAGGACTTGACTGAAGCTCAAATCAAAGCTGCCCAAAACCACTTGAAAGAAAATCATCAGTCTGAGCCTATTCAACCACTTGCCAAGACGGTGGAAAGTTTCTCAAGAGATGCTAGCGATGAAGAAAAAATCAAGTATATCTCACAGACCTACGGAGTACCGCTTGAAGCGATTCGTATTTCAAATGGATTCTTTGTCTTTGGAAATCCAGATCAAGCCTATGATCCTACTCATATTCATCCCTATGCAGTACGAAAAGAACATGTTCGTATACCGCTGCAGACAGGTGATCCTGAACTTGATTTCTTAAATGAACTTTATACTACTGCCCTACGTGACAATGTGTCTCCTTATAGTTTGCAGGTTGAAAATGGTAGTTTTGTTATTCCACATGGTGATCACAATCACTACATTAAGGTTCAGACCAAGGGCTATGAGGTCGCTTTAAAGAATAAGATTCCTACCTTACAATCAAGCTATCAGCCTGGAGCTTTTGACGAGCAAACTGTTCTTTCTAAAGTTGATCAACTGTTAGCAGATAGCAGAAGTCTCTACAAAGACCAACCTATCGTGCAGAGACGGGTAGAACTTGCTTTGGGTCAATTTACCGAGAACATGAAAAACTAGCGACCAACTCAACTGCTGGATACCTAGCGGCCTTAGATCTCTTTGATAAGCAATATATCCATGTGGATCAAAGTGTGTCTCCAGTTGAAACATCACCTTTAGACAAGAAATACCAAGCCCTAGTAGACAAGATCAACACACTGGATACGGACACTTATGGTTTGCCTAAGAAGGATCTTTTGCTACATTTGCAGGATGCGAAGTTAGCACAAGATGAGACAGAGTTGGATGCGATTGAAGCGAAACTTCAAGCCTTGCAAGATTTCCATGATCGGACAGGAGTCACAACAGTAGAGTACATCAAGTACTTCTACGAGCATGTATCTGATGGTCGTCTTAGAGAAGAACTTCGTAACCGTGTTGCCAAGCTGACTTGGGAACTTTACCAGTCGCAATCTTTCCTCAAAGCAACCGACTTGAACAAGTTATTCCCAACTATTTACCAAACTAAACTAGAAGTGGAAGAAGCTCTCAAAGACAAACGGGTTTCCACAAAAGCTGGCAAAACCATTCTGGATACGGAAAAAGTAGACAGCCAAACTGCTAAGACAGCTATCTATGAATTTCTAAAAGAACTCTATGGTGATTTTATGCCAGAAGAACGTGTCACTCATGTGAAGAAGGAAGAAGTTGAAGCACTTCTAGCCAAAGTAACGGACCTCTTAGCACGTGTCAAAGAAGACGGTGTCAAACAATCCCTAGCTGAAGAAGCAGCTAATATCAAAGCAGCCGCAGAAAAAAAGAAAACGCAGACTTTCGATGAAGCCAAAACACAGCTTGAGGAACTTTTGAACCGCATTGCAACAACTATCCAACGAGAAGAAAAACAGGCAGAACAAGATCCACAAACGGTGATCATCTATCAAAAACTTTATAATGTCTTGCTCTCTCTTCACAAGTACTTGGAAGATAACAAAGGTTCAGATGCAGACTTTGAGCGTGTTGATGCCCTATTTGATCAACTCGCAGCCAAAAGTAGTGATAAAGAAGGTCTCCTCACTCTAGCTAAAGAGATTATTAGCTTGAACCGAGAACTCCGTTCAAAATCAAGTGAAACTGCTAACCAATCTAAGTCTGAGAAAGGCAGTGAAACAGCTACATCTCGAGCAAGCGAAAAGCAAGAACAAAGTGAGTCTGACTCAAGTACTCAACCAAACGAATAAAAAGAAAGGCGAAGTAGCTGAGCTACCTCGTCTTTTTTAGTCTTTATAAGATACAATGCCAATGATGGTATCTACAGCTCGCTCCATAGTCTGAAGGCTGACGTATTCAAAACGGCCGTGCATGTTTTCACCACCAGCAAAGATATTCGGAGTTGGAATACCCATAAAGGAAATCTTAGACCCATCTGTTCCACCACGAATCGGTTCAATGATTGGCGTGATACCTAAATCCTCCATAACAGCCTTAGCAATGGTAACTGGCGTCATGTCTTTCTCGATGACTTCTTTCATATTGTAGTACTGGTCTGTCAGAGTCAAGGTCACTCGATTATTTCCAAGCTCTTGATTCATCTTGTCAGCAATGTCCTGCATGGCTTCCTTACGAGCTTCAAAGGCATCTTTTTCAAAGTCACGGATGATATAGCTTGCACTCGCCTCCTCGACACTACCTGACACATCCATGAGATGATAGAAACCTTGATAACCATCTGTCAACTCAGGTCGGTCATTCTCAGGAAGTTGATTATGAAAATCAATCGCCAGCTGAAGGGCATTGACCATCTGTCCTTTGGCAGTACCAGGGTGAACATTGCGCCCTTGGAAATGAAGTTCAGCAGCTGCTGCTGAGAAAGTCTCGTACTGCAGTTCTCCTAGTGGACCGCCATCAACTGTGTAAGCAAAGTCAACATCAAAGTCATCTGCATCAAACTTGTTAGCACCGACACCGATTTCTTCATCAGGTCCAAAACCAACACGAATTTCACAATGCTTGATTTCAGGATGAGCAGTCAGGTACTCGATAGCGGTCATAATCTCAGCAATACCTGATTTGTCATCAGCACCCAGTAAGGTCGTGCCGTCAGTTGTGATAAGCGTTTGGCCTAGATATTTTTCAAGACTTTTGAAGTCGGCAGGATCTAGTTTAAAGCCAGAAGTACCTAAGTCGATGGCTCCACCATCATAGTTTTCGATAACTTGCGGCTTCACCCTTCAGCATTAAAAATCAGCAGTATCCATGTGGGAGATGAAGCCAATTTTGCGAGTGAGATTTGGATCGTTAGCTGGTAAGGTACCAATAGCAAAACCATTTGGCAGATAGTAAACATTTTGCAAACCAACACGTTTCATTTCAGGAATAAGAACGTTGGTCGCAAAATCTACCTGACTTTGCGTACTTGGAGTAGTAGTAGAATGTTCGTCAGAACGCGTGTTGACCTTAACGTAAGTCAGGAAGCGATCTAAAAGGTTCGGGTAAGTCATAAAAACTCCTTTATTATCATTTTTCATTGTATCATAGAATGGAGAGAAAGACAAAGAGAGTAAATAAAAAAACAAAATTAATGAAAACGTTTATTTATTATATCTTTCATGGTACAATGGTAATTGAAAAAAACATCACAAGGATATATCAATGAAAAAAGCAATTTTAATGATGACATTCGGTTCACCAGAAGAGATTACCTTTTGAGAGTGTAGCGGATTTTTACCAATATTCGTCGTGGGGTTAGACCCCAGGATCACGAGATTCAGACCCTCTATGACAACTATGTCCGTATAGGTGGAACACCGCTTCAGAAGATTACCCGTGAGGAAGTTGCTTTAGTAAGAGAGCGATTGGGAGAAGAGTATGGCATCTACTTTGCTAACAAATTTTCTCGCCCCTTTATCCCTGATGTGATCAAGCAGATGGAAGCTGATGGCGTTGAAGAATGTATCTGCTTGATTTTGGAACCTCATTATTCCTTCTACTCGGTGATGGGATATGAGAAGTTTCTGGAGAGCAAGCAAATACGCTTTTTAGTCATTAAAGAGTGGTATCAGCAACAGTCTTTGCTAGACTTCTGGACAGATGAGATTAGCAAAATTTTACGAAACTATGTGGGAAAAGAGTCCTTCAAGGTGATCTTTTCAGCCCATAGTGTTCCAATTTTTGCCTTGGACTATGGAGATCCATATATCGATCAGATTTTTGATAATAGCAAACTCATCGCGAACCAACTTGGGTTAGTAGCAGATCAATATACCAATACTTGGCAGAGCGAGAGTGACATTGGAATCCCTTGGATCAAGCCAGATGTACTCGAGTATTTGCGAGAACAGAAACAACATCCAGAGCATTATATTTTTGTACCAATTAGCTTTATCAGTGAACATATTGAAGTTCTTTTTGATAATGATGTAGAATGTTATGAGTTATGTCAAGAATTAGGGGTAAATTATCATCGCCCACCAATGCCAAACACAGATTTCCGTTTAATTGATGCTTTAGTTGATACTATAAGGGCCAATGAACAAAAAGAATTTAAGGAATTTCTCCCAGAAGAAGAAACCTTTGACGAATTAGCTCCTTCAGCAACCACTAAGGATATTATGGAGGAAACAGACGATCTTCAAATGCCAGAATTTGTGAAAAAACTGATTGAGAAAAAGGGCCGTGAAAATGTGAAGATGCCTTACTTGATTAAAAAAATGCTAGAAAAAGGCAGGTAAGTTGCCGAAAGACTAAAGAAAAAAAGGATTTAGCATGAAGCTAGATCCTTTTTGTCTTATTTTTTCTCAAGAAGGGCTTTGATTTCTTGAAGAACTTCTAGTTCAGTTGGAGCAGCAGGTGTATCTTCAGCTGGCTCTTCTTTCTTAGTAAGGTTTTGCGCTTTTTCAACAGCTTTAATAACGAAAGAAAGAACAGTACCCAATCACGAAGAAAGTTGATAATCAGCACTCAAGAAGTTTACCATATGTAACACCATTCCATGAAAGCTCAGCGATGTTGTTCAACATTTGCAGCTTTCAAAGGCTGGGTTCAAAGATAAGTGGAGTGATGATATCATTTAACAAATGAAGTAACGATAGCACCAAAAAGCAGAGGCAATGATCACACCGACAGCGAGGTCAACGACATTACCACGAAGCAAAAATGCTTTAAGATCCTTTAACATTTTCATAAATTCCTTTCAAAAATTTTTATTCTGATTATATCCCCTAAAATTGTGAAATAATGCAACTCTGATGCTCTACCAACCCATTAGTTTGTTTTTAAAAATATAGACTTTTACTGAAAAATATAGTTCAAAGGATGATGATCAAAATCTGTGCAATTATCGTTTCGATGGTATTAACCTGATCTAGTTGATCGTTCGACAAACTGACCCGATGATATCAGGATAAGATGTAACGAAAGATATAAGTTAAAAGAATGTCAAGACCAAGTGTAGAAAGACGTGCTAAGAAAAATTTAGCCAGACGGATTGCCCAATTCCTTCTCTCTTGTTTAAAAACAAATGTATCATTAGTGATAAAGGCAAAAAGAATACCGATAATATTTGCCAGTGCAGTTGCTAGGATTTCCTGATGGCTGATATGGTAGATAGCTAAACGTGATAAAATAGAGACCAGAGTAGTAGCACCACCAAAAAATAAGTAGGAGAGAATCTCGTTATCAAAGAAAGCTTTTATTTGATTTTTCATGATTTTAGTATAGCATAAAGTCATATATTGTGCTATACTGGTAAGGTTGATTCACTCAACCCTTGGTGCTTAGCTTCTTTCACCAAGCATATTTTCACGCGGGAAACCGCTAAAGGAGAAAAACATGAAAAAAATTTAACTGTTCGTGACATGGCAGACATTGCTATTGTTGCTGCTATCTATGTGGTTTTGACTATTACGCCCACCGATCAATGTTCTTAGTTTTGGGGTGTATCAGTTCCGTATTTCAGAAATGTTGAATTTTCTGGCCTTTTTACAACCCTAAATACATCATCGGTGTGACAATTGGATGTATGATTGCTAATTTATTTAGTAGTTTTGGCCTAATAGATGTCTTTGTCGGTGGAGGTTCTACTCTAGTTTTCCTTAGTCTGGGTGTTTGGCTCTTTTAGCAAAGTACAAGAAAGACTATTTGTTCAATGGTTTGATTCGAAAAAGATCATTTTCTTCTTTTTCAATCCTCTTTCTCCATTTCAATGATTACCATTGCAGCAGAACTTCATATCGTCGCTGAAGCTCCCTTCTTCTTCACTTGGTTCTCTACAGGAGTTGGAGAGTTTGCATCACTTATCGTGGGTGCGATTTTGATTGGTAAACTGGGGCAGCGAATCGATCTGACAAAATAAGAAGTTTATAAGCTAGATTCTTGCTAAATCTAGCTTTTTTCATTCCATAAAATTAAAAGAGAGCGCTTGACAAGAACATAGAACTATAGTATACTTTTTAGGTAAGCTGATTTAGCTCAGTTGGCAGAGCGCATCCATGGTAAGGATGAGGTCGCCGGTTCAATCCCGGCAATTAGCATGAATAGAACAGAAATAACCTTGGGCAACCAAGGTTTTTCTTATAGACCTATGTAAATGAAGCCAAGGAGTTTTGGCTGTTGACAAAAGTGACTCTCTTTAGTAGAATAGTAGGTGCGATGAGTCGATAGGTAGTCTTCGGACTACTATTGAGCATAAGGAGGTCATAACGCAGGAGCGGACCTTGATGAGTTGTGTGAACCTGCTCATCACATGAAGATGCCTCTTAGTCCCTGGTCAATGACTAGGGATTTTTAATTTTCAGAAAATAGAACCCAAAAATGCTTTTCAATTTCTTGAAAAAGTAGTATAATACATCTATTATAGAAATTTTTAGAAAATTCCGAAAGAGGTTATTTATGGGATATACAGTTGCTGTAGTCGGCGCGACAGGTGCTGTCGGAGCTCAGATGATAAAAATGTTGGAAGAATCAACACTTCCTATCGATAAAAATTCGTTACCTTGCTTCTGCACGTTCAGCAGGCAAGACTTTGAAATTTAAAGACCAAGATATTACGATTGAAGAAACGACTGAGACCGCTTTTGACGGTGTTGATATTGCTCTCTTCTCAGCAGGAGGTTCGACATCTGCTAAGTATGCACCGTACGCCGTTAAAGCTGGTGCGGTAGTAGTGGATAATACATCTTATTTCCGCCAAAATCCAGATGTACCCTTGGTTGTTCCAGAAGTAAATGCTCATGCACTTGATGCCCACAATGGGATTATTGCCTGTCCGAACTGTTCAACAATCCAAATGATGGTGGCCCTTGAGCCTGTTCGTCAAAAATGGGGCTTGGACCGTATCATCGTTTCAACTTACCAAGCTGTTTCAGGTGCTGGTATGGGAGCGATTCTTGAAACACAACGTGAACTTCGTGAAGTCTTGAATGATGGTGTAAACCCACGTGATTTGCATGCGGAAATCTTGCCTTCAGGTGGTGACAAAAAACACTATCCTATCGCCTTCAACGCACTTCCACAAATCGATGTCTTCACAGACAATGATTACACTTACGAAGAGATGAAGATGACTAAGGAAACTAAGAAAATCATGGAAGATGACAGCATTGCAGTATCTGCAACATGTGTGCGTATTCCAGTCTTATCAGCTCACTCTGAGTCTGTTTACATCGAAACTAAAGAAGTGGCTCCAATCGAAGAAGTGAAAGCAGCCATTGCAGCCTTCCCAGGTGCAGTTCTTGAGGATGATGTGGCTCATCAAATCTATCCGCAAGCCATCAATGCAGTAGGTTCACGTGATACCTTTTGTTGGTCGTATCCGTAAAGACTTGGATGCAGAAAAAAAGGAATCCACATGTGGGTTGTTTCAGATAACCTTCTCAAAGGTGCTGCTTGGAACTCTGTACAGATCGCAGAAACGCTTCATGAGCGTGGTTTAGTCCGTCCAACAGCTGAGGTGAAATTTGAATTGAAATAATGGTTTAGGAGTTCGAATGAACTCCTTCTTTGAAATAGAGAGGTGTAACTCATGTCTTACCAAGATCTAAAAAGAGTGTAAAAATTATCACGGCCTTTATTACCCCTTTCCATGAGGATGGTTCCATCAACTTTGATGCCATTCCAGCCTTGATTGAGCATTTATTGGCCCATCATACAGATGGAATTCTTCTAGCTGGAACGACTGCTGAGAGTCCAACCTTGACACACGATGAAGAGTTGGAACTCTTTGCGGCAGTTCAAAAGGTTGTTAATGGACGTGTTCCTTTGATTGCAGGTGTAGGTACCAATGATACACGTGACTCGATCGAGTTTGTCAAAGAAGTCGCAGAATTTGGCGGTTTCGCAGCTGGTCTTGCTATCGTACCGTACTACAACAAACCTTCTCAAGAAGGCATGTACCAGCACTTTAAAGCAATTGCGGATGCTTCTGACCTACCCATTATTATTTATAACATTCCAGGGCGTGTGGTAGTGGAATTAACTCCAGAAACCATGCTTCGCTTGGCTGACCATCCTAATATTATCGGTGTTAAAGAATGTACCAGCTTGGCTAATATGGCTTACTTGATTGAGCACAAGCCAGAAGAGTTCTTGATTTATACTGGTGAGGATGGTGATGCCTTCCATGCCATGAATCTTGGTGCAGATGGGGTTATTTCTGTTGCCTCCCATACAAATGGAGATGAGATGCACGAGATGTTCACTGCCATTGCAGAAAGCGATATGAAGAAAGCAGCAGCTATTCAGCGTAAATTCATTCCTAAAGTCAATGCCCTCTTCTCTTATCCAAGTCCTGCTCCTGTTAAGGCAGTTCTTAACTATATGGGATTTGAAGCGGGACCAACTCGATTACCTCTAGTTCCAGCACCAGAAGAAGATGCCAAACGCATTATCAAAGTTGTTGTAGATGGCGACTACGAAGCAACTAAGGCAACTGTAACAGGTGTCCTAAGACCAGATTACTAATAAAGACAATAAAATCCATGACCGTATGAACGATCATGGATTTTTCTTATTTTCCTAAACAGAATTGGCTAAAGAGTTGGGTAATGAGTTCATCTGGAGCAGCATCGCCAGTGATTTCTCCGAGGATTTCCCAAGTGCGAGTCAAGTCAACTTGAAGCAAGTCAACTGGCATCCCTAGTTCAAGACCTTGGTTAACAGCTTGTAGGCTTTCAACGGCCTTTTCAATCAAGGAAATATGACGAGCATTAGACAAGTAAGTAGCATCTTGCTCAACCAAACCAGCATTTTCAAAGAAGAGGTTGTTAATACGTTCTTCAATTTTATCAATGTTTTGGTTTTTAAGGACTGAAATACGGATGACATCTTCTGGAAGTTCGGAAATTTCAATCGCTTCAGGCAGGTCTGTTTTATTAAGTAGAATAATGCGGTTGGTATCCCGACTGATTTCTAAGAGTTGTCTGTCTTGGGCGGTTAGTGGTTCACTGGCATTTAGCACTAGAAGAACCAAGTCAGCTTCCTTGAGGGCTTTTCTCGAACGCTCGACACCGATTTGTTCCACGATATCATCCGTATCACGGATACCAGCTGTATCAATCAATTTAAGAGGAACACCGTTGATATTGACGTATTCTTCGATGACATCTCGTGTAGTACCAGCGATATCAGTCACGATAGCCTTATCTTCACGCAAGAGGTTGTTGAGAAGGCTAGATTTTCCAACGTTAGGACGGCCGATGATAGCTGTGGAAATGCCTTCGCGAAGGATTTACCGCGACGGGCTGTTCTAAGGAGATTGGTTAGCAATTGTTCAAACTCCATTGTCTTCTCTCGGACAACAGCAGTAGTGGCTTCTTCAACATCGTCATACTCAGGATAGTCGATATTGACCTCTACTTGGGCAAGTGTATTGAGGATTTCTTGGCGAGTATTGTTAATCAGTTCAGAAAGGGAACCGTCTAGCTGTTTGACGGCAATGTTCATGGCCTTGTCTGTCTTGGCACGGATGATATCCATCACCGCCTCAGCCTGCGTCAAATCCACACGTCCATTTAGGAAGGCGCGCTTGGTAAATTCACCGGGTTCTGCCAACCGAGCTCCTTCACGGATAGCTAGCTGGAGAATTTCATTGGTCACTGCAATCCCGCCGTGGGTGTTAATCTCAATAATGTCCTCACGAGTGAAGGTCTTTGGAGACTTCATAGCCCCAACCATAACCTCGTCCATGACCTTACCAGTTTGAGGGTCAACGATGTGACCGTAGTTAAGAGTATGGCTAGCAACCTTACTCAAATCCTTGCCTTTAAAAATCTTTTGCGCAATAGCAAAACTGTCAGTTCCGCTCAAGCGGACAATACCAATGGCCCCTTCACCTAGTGGAGTAGAGATAGCAGCGATGGTATCAAATTCACGTGTAATCATAATTTTTCCTTATTTAATAGCTCATTTCTTGGCAATATTTCCAAGTTTCTTTTCAAATTGTAACAAATTTAAACTATTTCTTCAATGGAGGCTACTTGGAGATTGAAAAAGCCTAAGCAATTCTGCTTAAGCTAGCTTATTTGGTGCGCATTTCTCCCTTGAGGGAAATAAGTTCCTTCTGGCATGTCGTTGATAATGACATGAACAGCAGATTGAGGTGCTCCTGTGTTGCGGACAACTGCTTCCGTCACTTCCTTAGCGAGAGCTTTCTTTTGCTCTAGAGTGCGTCCTTCAAATAAATCGATGCGTACAAATGGCATAATAGCTTCCTCCACTAGTTTTTGATTTCTTCTATTTTACCACATTTTGCCGTTTAAAAGCTTCAGAAAATTATGATATACTAGAATGTAGCAAAAAAATTTAGAAATGGACGTGAAATAGAAGCATGGCACAGTTGTATTATCGTTATGGGACCATGAACTCTGGTAAGACGATTGAGATTTCTCAAAAGTGGCCTATAACTACGAGGAGCAAGGAAAAGGGAGTTGTGATTATGACTTCGGCTCTGGATACGCGTGACGGTGTTGGCTATGTGTCGAGTCGAATTGGCATGAAACGCCCAGCCATTGCGATTGAGGAAGACGACGGATATCTTTGGCTATATCCGAGACTTACCTGAGAAAACCCCTTACTGTGTGTTGGTCGATGAGGCCCAGTTTCTCAAAGCGTCACCATGTTTACGACCTAGCTCGTGTTGTTGATGAGTTAGACATCCCTGTCATGGCATTTGGTTTTGAAAGAATGACTTTTCGCAATGAACTATTCGAAGGTTCCAAATACCTCTTGCTCTTTAGCAGATAAGATTGACGAAATCAAGACCATTTGTCAGTATTGTAAGAAAAAAAGGCGACTATGGTACTCAGAACCCTAGATGGGAAGCCTACCTATGAGGGAGAACAAATTCAGATTGGTGGCAAATGAAACCTATATCTCAGTTTGCCGTAAAACATTATTTTTGCGCCCTGAAATCAATAAGGAGAATGAAGAAAAAAATGAACATCTATGATCAACTACAAGCTGTAGAAGACCGTTATGAAGAGTTAGGGAGAGTTGCTCAGTGACCCAGATGTGGTTTCTGACACCAAAGCGTTTCATGGAGCTTTCAAAAGAAGAGGCTTCTACTCGTGATACGGTAACAGCCTACCGTGAGTACAAACAAGTCCTTCAAAATATCGTCGATGCCGAAGAAATGATTAAAGAATCAGGCGGAGATGCGGACTTGGAAGAAATGGCCAAGCAAGAACTGAAAGATGCCAAGGCTGAAAAAAAGAAGAATACGAAGAAAAAAACTGAAAAATCTTGCTCCTTCCAAAAGGATCCAAACGATGACAAGAATATCATCCTTGAAATCCGTGGAGCAGCTGGTGGAGACGAAGCAGCGCTTTTCGCCGGAGACCTTCTAACCATGTACCAAAAGTATGCGGAAGCCCAAGGCTGGCGCTTTGAAGTCATGGAAGCTTCTATGAACGGCGTCGGTGGTTTTAAAGAAGTGGTTGCCATGGTTTCAGGTCAATCCGTTTACTCTAAACTTAAGTATGAATCTGGTGCCCACCGTGTGCAACGTGTTCCCTGTGACAGAAAGTCAAGGGTCGTGTTCACACCTCTACAGCGACAGTTCTTGTCATGCCTGAAGTGGAAGAAGTAGAGTACGATATTGATCCAAAAGACCTTCGTGTTGACATCTACCACGCATCTGGTGCTGGTGGTCAGAACGTCAATAAGGTTGCGACTGCCGTTCGTATTGTTCACTTGCCGACCAATATCAAGGTTGAGATGCAGGAAGAACGTACCCAGCAGAAAGAACCGTGAGAAGGCTATGAAAATCATTCGTGCGCGTGTGGCTGACCATTTTGCACAGATTGCCCAAGATGAACAAGACGCTGAGCGTAAGTCAACAATCGGTACTGGTGACCGTTCAGAACGGATCCGTACTTACAATTTCCCACAAAACCGTGTCACAGACCACCGTATTGGCTTGACCCTCCAAAAAAACTAGATACCATCTTGTCTGGTAAATTGGATGAAGTTGTGGATGCCTTGGTTCTTTATGACCAAACACAGAAATTAGAAGAATTAAACAAATAATGAAATTAGCTCAATTATTTTTCAGATTTTGAAGAAGAGTTGATAAGACAAGGAGAGGAAGCAGAAAGCCTCTTTTTGTCTATCGTAGCCTAAAAAAATCTCTTTTACAGACTTTGTCTTTTGCCCTCCAGCAAGAGGTGACAGAGGAAGAAAAGACAATTTGTAGAAGAAATTTTACCAGCAGTTAGCAGCTCACAAACCAGCTCAGTATATCATTGGTCACGTAGATTTCTTTTGGGATGCAGTTAAAAAGTTGATGAGCGAGTTTTGATTCCCTCGTCCAGAAACAGAAGAGTTGGTGGAGCTCATCCTAACAGAAAATCCTGAGGAAAAATCTTAAGATCCTAGATATCGGGACTGGAAGTGGGCGCCATAGCCCTTGGATTAGCAAAAAAACAGACCAGATTGGTCAGTGACAGCAGCAGATATTTCCCAAGATGCCTTAGAGCTTGCATCAGAGAATGCTAGAAATCAAAATCTTAATATTTTTTTAAAAAAATCTGATTGTTTTGCAGAAATTTCTGAAAAAAATATGATATAATTGTATCCAATCCACCCTATATCTCTCGTGAAGATGAGTCAGAGGTTGGTTTGAATGTTTTGCATTCAGAACCTCATCTAGCTCTCTTTGCAGATGAGGATGGCCTAGCTATTTACCGCAGAATTGCGGAAGATGCAAAAGACTATCTCACAGATGGTGGTAAGATTTACCTTGAAATTGGATACAAGCAAGGTCAAAGTGTTCCTGCGCTTTTTAGGAAGCATCTTCCCGAAAAACGGGTACGAACACTCAAAGACCAATTTGGTCAAGATAGGATGGTTGTAGTTGATGATGGACAGGATTAGACAAGAGTTGGAAAAAGGGGCGGAGCTGTTGTTTTACCTACAGAGACAGTTTATGGTCTCTTTGCCAAAGGCTCTAGACGAAAAAAAGCTGTCGACCATGTTTACCAACTCAAACGTCGTCCTAGAGACAAGGCGCTTAACCTCAATGTCGCCTCTCTAGAGGATATCTTACACTTTTCTAAGAATCAGCCAACTTATCTACAAAAAAAGCTTGTAGAGACTTTTTACCAGGTCCCTTGACCATTATCCTCGAAGCCAATGACAGAGTTCCCTATTGGGTCAATTCTGGTCTTGACAACTGTTGGATTTCGGATGCCGAGTCACCCCATTACGCTGGATTTGATTCGAGAGACAGGTCCCTTGATTGGGCCGTCTGCCAATATCTCAGGTCAGGCAAGTGGAGTAACCTTTCAGCAAATTCTGAAAGATTTTTGACCAAGAGGTTTTGGGGTCTGGAAGACGATGCTTTTTCTAACTGGACAGGATTCGACTATTTTTGGATTTGTCTGGAGACAAGGGTGAAAATCTTACGCCAAGGGGGCGATTAAGCGAGAAGATATTCTTGCTCGGTTGCCAGAGATTTCTTTTTGAGGAGGAAATGAGATGCTAAGAGATTTGCAAGAAACAGATGTGAATGCTATATGTGAGATTAACCAAGAGGCTTTGGGCTATTCTTTTAGTCCAGAGGACACAGCTAGTCAACTAGCTAGACTGTCTCAGGATTCCCATCATTTCCTACTTGGCTATGAGGATGCAGCCAGTCATGTCTTACTTGGATATGTCCACGCTGAGGTTTATGAATCCCTCTATTCCAAAGCAGGATTTAATATCTTAGGCTTAGCAGTTTCACCTCAAGCACAAGGGCAAGGTATCGGTAAAAGCTTACTGCAAGGGTTGGATCAAGAAGCAAAAAGACGGGGTTATGGGTTTATCCGCTTAAACTCTGCCGATCATCGTCTGGGTGCTCATGCATTTTATGAAAAAGTTGGTTATACTTGTGATAAAATGCAGAAACGGTTTATTCGCATCTTTTAGTTTATTTTCTTATTGTAGAACCAAACTAAAGGACCAGTCACACTATAAAGGAGAAGACCTATGATTTTTGACAAAGATGATTTTAAAGCCTACGATGCTGATCTCTGGAATGCTATTGCCAAAGAAGAAGAACGCCAACAAAACAACATTGAGTTGATTGCTTCGGAAAACGTGGTTTCCAAGGCTGTTATGGCGGCTCAAGGGTCTATCTTGACCAACAAATATGCCGAGGGTTACCCAGGACGCCGTTATTACGGTGGTACAGATGTGGTGGACGTTGTAGAGACTCTTGCTATTGAACGCGCGAAAGAAATTTTCGGTGCAAAATTTGCCAATGTCCAACCCCACTCAGGAAGCCAAGCAAACTGTGCTGCTTACATGGCCTTGATTGAACCAGGTGATACGGTTATGGGGATGGATTTGGCTGCAGGTGGACACTTGACCCACGGAGCTCCTGTCAGCTTCTCTGGTCAAACCTACAACTTTGTTTCTTATAGTGTGGATCCTGAAACAGAACTCTTGGACTTTGATGCTATCTTGAAACAAGCCCAAGAAGTAAAACCAAAACTAATCGTAGCAGGTGCTTCAGCCTATTCTCAAATTATCGACTTTTCAAAATTCCGTGAAATCGCAGACGCTGTTGGGGCTAAGCTCATGGTCGATATGGCTCACATTGCTGGTTTGGTTGCAGCTGGTCTACATCCAAGTCCCAGTTCCATATGCTCATATCACAACAACAACGACCCACAAAACCCTTCGTGGACCACGTGGTGGTTTGATTTTGACCAATGATGAAGACTTAGCTAAAGAAAATCAATTCAGCTATTTTCCCTGGTATTCAAGGTGGTCCTTTAGAGCATGTTGTCGCTGCTAAGGCTGTTTCCTTCAAAGAAGTATTTGGATCCAGCCTTTTCAAAGAATATGCTGCTAAATGTTATCAAAGAAACAGCAAGGCTATGGCTGAAGTCTTCTTGCAAGACCCTGATTTCCGTATCATTTCTGGTGGGACTGAAAACCACCTCTTTCCTAGTGGATGTAACTAAGGTTGTTGAAAAACGGAAAAGTTGCTCAAAAACTTGCTGGATGAAGTCAATATTACCCTAAATAAAAACTCAATCCCATACGAAACCTTGTCACCATTTCAAGACAAGTGGGATTCGTATCGGATCTGCAGCCATCACTGCACGTGGATTTGGTGAAGAAGAAAGCCGTAAAGTGGCTGAACTCATCATTAAAAACCCTTAAGAATGCAGAAAATGAAGCTGTCTTAGAAGAAGTGAGAAGTGCAGTCAAAGAATTGACAGATGCCTTTCCCATTATACGAGGACTAAATACTTTTATGGACATTTATATTAAGAAAGCCATTATCCATCAGTTCAGCCCAGATGATACCGAGTTGTTCCTAGCGGATAAGTTTCTCAATATCACTCCAAAAAAATCGAAGAATACCTGCGCAAAAAAATTGAACGTGTGTATTCAGATGAAGCCAAGACTGGGATTTTCGAAGAAGAAAATCCCTTCTTCAATCACATCACAGACGATTTGTTGGAGACATCAGTGACACTGGCTAATCTCTGGAAAGAGGAATTCAGTATTTCGAAAACCTCAAGACCAATGACTTGGTTTTTGTTCAGTTTTCTAAAGAAGGCGTTGAACATTTCGCTTTCTTGCGAATTGCCTTACGGGAAACCTTAACCCACCTCGGTGGAGAAGTTGATAACCCAATTAAGCTAACTCAGAATAACTTGCCTGGATTTTGGAACAGGGAGCTGATGAGGCCTTTGGTCGTCAATCTTCAAAGTCGCAAGTACCACCTGATCGAGAAACGCATCAAGTACAATGGGACTTTCTTGAACTATTTTTCAGAAAATCTTCTTGCTGTCGCTCCTAAGATTTCTCCCAAGAAATCCATCAAGGAACTGGAAAAAACAGCCCAGAGAATTGCAGAGTCCTTTAACACAGATGACTTTTCAATTTCAATCTAAGGTTAAAATCAGCGATTTTTCAACAATTTAGAAGAAAGCAATGAATTGTCACCTGAAAAAAATTGGCTAACGACCTTTTTGATAACAATCTGACAGCTCGTTTGAGTTTTATCGACCAAGTCAAGGAAGCTGTACCAGAACCAGTCCAGTTTGATGAAATTGATGCCAGTCGTCAACTCAAAAGAAAATTTGAAAACCAAAAAAACTTTCCTTGTCAAACGGAATCGAACTCATCGTTCCAAATAATGTTTACCAAGACGCAGAGTCTGTTGAGTTTATCCAAAATGACAATGGAACCTATTCTATCTTAATTAAAAAAATATCGAGGATATTCAAAGTAAATAATGTTTAAATTTATAAGAAGAGTGCTAGTGCTAGCAGTCTTCCTTTTTCGCTGGATATAAAGCTCTATCATATCCATCAGGATGTAAAGCAAGTCATGACCTACCAACCCATGGTTCGAGAAATCCTCAGTGAAAGAGATACTCCAGCCAATGAAGAGTTGGTGCTCGCTATGATTTATACCGAAACGAAAAGGAAAAGAAGCGGGATGTCATGCAGTCTAGTGAGTCTGCTAGTGGCGCTACCAAATACCATCAATGACAATGCCTCGAGTATTCGTCAAGGGATTCAGACTCTAACTGATAACCTCTATTTGGCACAGAGCAAAAGGGGTGGATGTCTGGACCGCCGTTCAAGCCTATAATTTTGGACCTGCCTATATCGACTTTTATCGCTCAAAATGGCAAGGAAAATACTCTAGCCCTAGCCAAAGCGTTATTCTCGAGAAACGGTCGCTCCCATTCTTGGAAATACCACTGGGAAAGACCTACACCTACATCAACCCGATTTCTATCTTTCACGGGTGCAGAACTCTATGAAAATGGTGGGAATTATTACTACTCTAGACAGGTTCGCTTTAATCTCTATATCATGAAATTCTTTAATTTCTTTTAAACATCTGGTTTTTGCCAGGTGTTTTTCACTATAAGCTTTTTCTTTAAGATTGATTTTATTACCCTAGAAAGGTAAAGGAGGAAATATCCCATGAGAAAGAAATTCTTTCTAACAAGCGTTGCAGTATTTGTGGGCAGCAACAGCTATGACGAGTGTCCACGCAGCAACAGATGTTCAAAAAGTAATCGATGAAACCTATGTACAACCTGAATATGTGCTAGGCTCTTCACTAACTGAAGACCAGAAAGAAATCAAACTCTTAGCAAACTTGGCTATGACGCATCAAAAGACACCAAAGATATCAAAAACCATGACACCTGATATCTATTCGAAAAATTATGAATGTGGCTAATGATGCTAGTCTACAACTCTATTCGTCGGCCAAGATTCAAAAAAGCTGGGTGACAAATCGCCTCTAGAGGTCAAGATTGAAACGCCTGAAAATATCACCAAGGTGACGCAGGATATGTATCGTAATGCAGCAGTGACCCTGGGAGTGGAGCATGCCAAAATCACAGTTGCAGCTCCTATTCCAGTTACAGGTGAGAGCGCCCTAGCTGGAATTTACTACTCGTTAGAGGCCAATGGTGCTAAAGTACCGCAAGCCAATAAAGACTTGGCTCAAGAAGAACTAAAAGCCTTGTCCGATATCAATGCTGAAAACAAGGACAAAGTCAGGGTTACGATGCCAATAAGCTCAATGCGGCTATGACAGATATCAAGGCAGGAATCGCAAAGGCAAAAAGAAGCCAAAGGAAGTCTGACAGAAGAAGATGTCCGCAAAAATCGTTGAAGACACGCTAAAAAAACTACAAACTCGATCAGGTTATAACAGGGAAACCAGGTCAATATCATCATCAATTTTGCCCTCAACCTCTCAAAGAGTGACATTTTTGAACAATGCTGATTTCACTAAAACTCTAAATGACCTCAAGGAAAGCATTGTTTCCCAAGCTGGAGATAGCTTTTAAAAAAATATCAACCTCAACTTTGATGCCAATAAAGCGCTAGAGGAAGGTGGTAATCTCCTAAGCTCCTCTGGCAAGCCATTGTCAACTTCTTCAAGAGTTTTGGTTCTAATACTCTCGAGTCAAATTACAAACCACGTCAACGTCGCCTTGCCGTACCTGGCACAGCCTCGTGCGGCTGGTTTCCTAGCTTCTGCTCTTTCGATTTTCATTGAGTATAAGCTATTACAAAAGGTAGTCAGATCAGAAAATGTTTTACAATATTCACAAATCTCCTATATTTATGGTAAAATAGAATCATCATTTTATTTTGGAGTCAAATGATGAGGCATATTTTAGAGACAAAAATGTTAGTTTAGATAAAACGGAGATGCTAGGCATTTGAAGTTATGGGATTTGATTTTGCTGGGTATCAGACCATGGTAGGGACAGGCGTTCTTTACAATCACAGGTACTGCCAGCTGCAACGCTTGCTGGTCAGCCTAGTGATTTCAATCGTTATTTCTGCCTTGTGGTGTGGGATTATCAAGCTCTGCAGAATTTGCCTCGAGTACCAGCTACAGGTGGTGCCTGGTTATCTCATGCTATTTTGGGAGAATTTCGCAGCTTGGTTGTGCTGGCTGGTTAACCATGATGGAGTTCATGACACATATCTGGTGTGGCTTCGTTGGGCAGCTTATTTTTAAAGGCTTGCTTTCTCAATGCATGGGACAGCCCTTCCTGCGCTTTTAAATGGTACCTTTAATCCTCAGGCAGGGACATTTGTTGATTTACTGCCTATTCTTGTCTTGGTCTTGGTGACTTCCTTGTTTTTACTCAATGCTCAAGGCAGCCTTACCGCTTTAATTCTATTCTAGTGATTTTGAAATTTTCCGCTTTAGCTCTCTTTGTTTTAGTAGGAATTTGGCATATCAAACTTGATAATTGGAGCAATTTTGCTCCTATGGTTTTGGACAAATCTATGGTGCTAGTACTGGTATTATGGCTGGTGCATCCTTGATGTTCTTCGGTTTTTGAGTTTGAATCCATCTCTATGGCTGTAGATGAGGTCAAGACTCCTCATATTCCCTAGAGGATTGTCTTATCGCTTTCTATCGTAACCATTCTTTATGCCTTGGTGACGCTTGTTTTGACTGGTGTGGTTCACTACAGCCATCTAAATGTCGATGATGCTGTTGCCTTTGCTCTTCGTAGCGTTGGGATTAGTTGGGCAGCCAACTATGTGTCATTAGTGGCTATCTTGACCTTGATTACGGTTTGTATCTCAATGACTTATGCCCTATCACGTATGATTTACAGTTTAGCGCGTGACGGATTGATACCTGCTGCCTTTAAAGAACTAACGAAGACTAGTAAGGTACCCAAAAATGCTACTATTTTAACAGGTCTAGCTTCAGCAGTAGCAGCAGGAATGTTCCCACTAGCTAGTATCGCAGCCTTCTTAAATATTTGTACTCTGTCCTACTTGATCATGCTGGCTTATGGTCTGATTCGCTTACGGAAAGAAAAGGGGGATGCCCAAAAGCTGGAGAATTTTAAAAACACCATTGGTACCCTATTGCCCATTTTATCAATCATCATTTGTTTATCCTTTATGTTACAGTATAATATGGAAACTTGGATTGCTTTCCTAGTTGCGTTGTTAGTAGGAAGTATCATTTACTTTACTTATGGTTATAAGCATTCTACCATAGAAGAATAATACTCTTCGAAAATCTCTTCAAACCACGTCAGCTTCGCCTTGCCGTATATGGTTACTGACTTCGTCAGTTTCATCTACAACCTCAAAAACATGTTTTGAGCTGACTTCGTCAGTCTTATCTACAACCTCAAAACACTGTTTTGAGCAACCTACGGCTAGCTTCCTAATTTGCTCTTTGATTTTCATTGAGTATATAAAGTGAGAATCTGTTGAGTTGTTGAAACTCAGCAGATTTTTATATGTGAAAGAAATTTCAATTTTTTCTTAAAAATAGCTTGACAGATTAAATTTTTAGGAGTAGAATGTTTTACCAGTTAATTAAATAGTTAAGGGTTGTCCATGAAGAAACAAAGTTTATTTTTAGTATTGTTAAGTGTTTTCCTTTTGTGTTTAGCTGCTTGTGGGCAAAAGGAAAGTCAGACAGGAAAAGGGATGAAAATTGTCACTAGTTTTTATCCTATCTATGCTATGGTCAAAGGAAGTATCTGGTGACTTGAATGATGTTCGGATGATTCAGTCAAGTAGTGGGCATTCACTCTTTTGAACCTTCGGCAAATGATATTGCAGCACTATACGATGCAGATGTCTTTGTTTATCATTCGCATACGCTCGAATCTTGGGCAGGAAGTTTGGATCCCAATCTATCTAAAGTGAAAGGTTTTTAGAGGCTTCAGAGGGAATGACTTTAGATCGCGTCCCAGGGCTAGAAGATGTGGAAGCAGGGGATGGAGTTGATGAAAAACGCTCTATGATCCCTCACACTTGGCTAGATCCAGAAAAAGCTGGTGAAGAAGCTCAGATTATCGCTGATAAACTTTCAGAGGTTGACAGTGAGCATAAAAGAAACTTACCAGAAAAAAATGCTGCAAGCCTTTATCAAAAAGCTCAAGAATTGACTAAGAAATTCCAGCTTAAATTTGAAAAAGCGAGGTCAGAAAAACATTTTGTAACACAGCATACAGCCTTTTTCTTATCTAGCGAAGAGATTTTGGACTTAATCAACTTGGTATTGCAGGTATCTCTCCTGAACAAGAACCAAGTCCACGACAACTTACAGAAATTCAGGAATTTGTAAAAACCTATAAGGTTAAAACAATTTTTACAGAAAGTAATGCTTCTTCAAAAAGTAGCTGAAACTCTTGTCAAATCAACAGGTGTGGGTCTTAAAAACTCTGAATCCTTTAGAGGCAGACCCACAAAAATGACAAGACTTATCTCGAAAATCTAGAAGAAAAATATGAGTGTTCTAGCAGAAGAATTAAAGTGAGGCAAGAATGAAAATCAATAAAAAATATGTAGTTGGTTCAGTGGCGGTCCTTGCCCTAAGTGTTTGCTCCTATGAACTTGGACGTTATCAAGCTGGCCAACTTAAGAAAGATTCTAATCGAGTTGCTTATATAGACGGTGATCAGGCTGGTCAAAAAGCAGAGAACTTGACACCAGATGAAGTCAGTAAGAGAGAGGGAATCAACGCCGAACAAATCGTCATCAAGATTACGGATCAAGGTTATGTGACCTCTCATGGAGACCATTATCATTACTATAATGGTAAGGTTCCTTATGATGCCATCATCAGTGAAGAACTCCTTATGAAAGATCCGAATTATCAGTTGAAGGATTCAGACATTGTCAATGAAATCAAGGGTGGCTATGTGATTAAGGTAGACGGGAAATACTATGTTTACCTCAAAGATGCGGCTCATGCGGACAATATTCGGACAAAAGAAGAGATTAAACGTCAGAAGCAGGAACACAGTCAGTAATCATGGAGGCGGTTCTAACGATCAAGCAGTAGTTGCTGCCAGAGCCCAAGGACGTTATACAACGGATGATGGTTATATCTTTCAATGCATCTGATATCATTGAGGACACGGGTGATGCCTATATCGTTCCTCATGGCAATCACTTTCACTATATATCCTAAGAGTGACTTGTCTGCCAGTGAATTAGCTGCCGCCCAAGCCTTCTTATCTGGAAAAAGGTGGCCAATTAAGTACGGTTGAATATCGTTCAAGCAGAGCTGAAACAAGATCTAGTGTGAGAACGAGTCCATCTGAGACACCCTCAAAATCCTGCAACAGCTCCGGAGAGTCAAAAGTGAGGATTTAGCTAGTCTTCTTCAAGAATTGTACGCTTTGCCTCTGAGCCAACGTCATGTGGAGTCTGATGGATTGGTATTTGACCCAGCACAGATTACAAAACGTACTGCCAATGGTGTGGCAGTTCCTCACGGAGATCATTTCCATTTCATTCCTTATTCACAAATGTCTGCTTTGGAAGAAAAATTGGCTCGAAATCTGCCAATTGGGGGTCAGCTAGTTCAAAGTCATTCTGACAATCCGAAACCAAGCAGTACAGATAAACCAAGTTCAACACCAAGTTCAACGATTAAACCAAACTTTAATCTCAATACTCCGGCACCAAATCGAGGAACTGGAGGCGCTTATACAACGGATGATGGGTATGTCTTTAGTCCGACAGATGTGATTGAAGATACAGGATGACGCTTTTGTTGTACCGCACGGCAATCATTTCCACTATATACCTAAGAGTGATTTGTCTGCAGGAGAATTGGGCTGCAGCCCAAGCTTATTGGAATGGTAAACAGGGCTCACATTCTGCTACAAGTTCAAGTAAACCAAGTAGTGATCATGTTAAACCAGCCCAACCAAGTTTGACAGAGACTACCAAACCTGACTGTCACCCAACTTATCATCAAAATCAAGGGGAAGACATTCCCAACACTTCTTACGTGAATGTATGCCAAACCTTTATCAGAACGCCATGTGGAATCGGATGGATCTCGTCTTTGATCCGGCACAAATCATCAAACGTACAGCTAACGGTGTCGCAGTGCCTCACGGAGACCATTATCACTTTATTCCTTATTCGCAAATGTCCCTGTTGGAAGAAAAAAATTGGCTCGTATGATAGCTGTCAAGGGACAAAATGGCAGTGTCTTGCCAAGCGTCACTCCTCTGAAGCCAGCCCCTACTACCAAAACCTCTTGCACCAGTGGAAAATAAACTGACTGAACTTTGATGTCAATCAGGTTGTTAGAAAAGTTGGCGATGGATATATTATCGAAGATAAGGGCGTCAGTCGTTATGTTCTAGCTAAAGACTTAGCCGAGGATAAGATTGACGCTATTGAAAATCTCCTGTCAAGAAAACCTCAAGAGACACATGCCTAGTTGTGAAGAAAGAAATGTACCACCTCGTGACCAAGAATTTTATGATAAAGCTTATCATTTGTTGACTGAGGCCCATAAAAGCCTTGTCTGAAAATAAGGGTCGTGCTTTCTGATTTTCAAGCCTTAGACAAATTAGCAAAACGCTTGAATGATGAATCTTCTAATAAAGGAAAATTGGTAGATGACTTATTGGCATTCCTAGCACCAATTACCCACCCAGAGCGACTTGGCAAACCAAATGCTCAAATTGCTTATACAGACGATGAAATTAAATTAGCGAAATTAGCAGGTAAGTATACAACAGAAGATGGATATATCTTTTGACATTCGTGATATTACCAGTGATGAGGGAGATGCTTATGTAACTCCGCATATGACTCATAGTCATTGGATTAAGAAAGAGAGTCTTGTCTGAAGCTGAAAGAGTGGCAGCCCAGGCTTATGCTAAAGAGAAAGGTTTGACACCTCCTTCAACAAAGAATCAGGGATTCAGGAAATACTGAGGTTAAAGGAGTAGAAGCAATCTATAATAAAGTGAAAGCAGCTAAGAAGGTCCCACTTGATCATATTCCTTACAATCTACAACACACTGTTGAAGTTAAAAATGGTAGCTTGATTATACCTCATTACGACCATTACCATAACATTAAATTTAGTTGGTTTGACGAAGGACTCTATGAAGCACCTAAGGGTTATAGCCTTGAGGATCTCTTTTGCGACTGTAAAATATTATGTTGAACATCCTGAAGAACGTCCTCACTCAGATAATGGTTGGGGAAATGCCAGCGACCATGTTCGTAAAAATAAAGTAGAGACAGTAAACCTGATAAGTCAAGGAGCTCAACTCGCCTGAATCTGATGAGAAAGAGAATCATACAGGTTCAAACTCCTTCAGTAGATAATCTTTATAAACCGAGCACTGATGAAGACGAGACAGAAGAGTATCTAAAGATAAAACAGACGAAGCTGAAGTACCTCAAGTAGAAACCGAAAAAGTAGAAGCCAAACTCAAAGAAGTAGAAGCTCTACTTGCAAAGTAAGGGATGCTAGTTTGAAAGACAATGTGACAGAGAGCCTAGCTGGTTTTACGAAATAATCTGAGCCTGCAAACCATGGATAATAATGGTATCATGGCAGAAGCAGAAAAATTACTTGCTTTTATTCAAAAAGGTAGTGAGTCAGTAACGACGAAACCAAAGCATGCAAGTTTATCTTATTAAATCAAATGATGTAAGAGTCAGTAGCAATACTGGCTT